>Ga0190361_1000038_pt1 | contig 54480 bp, 51 predicted proteins | sample 48721845_MG_FD_161273 | JGI IMG/M metagenome (GOLD analysis project Ga0190361, IMG submission 161273) | Hydrothermal vent microbial mat bacterial communities from Southern Trench, Guaymas Basin, Mexico - 4872-18-4-5_MG | ecosystem: Environmental > Aquatic > Marine > Hydrothermal vents >... | reverse complement strand
CTTACACTACTTTTATACTAATCCACATGTTTCTAATTATCTCAGATACTCACTTTGGAACTGGGCCTGATGAAAATTTGAGGAGAAAAAGATTTTCTGATATTCTGAGAAAAAAATCCAGTGAAGTTGATAAAATCATTTTATTAGGTGACATTTTCGATTTCTGGGTAGAGTATCACTATCTTATAAGAAGAGATTACTTTGATATATTATGTCTATTGTGTCAAGTGGCGAGGGAAAAAGAATTGTTTTTTCTGAGTGGGAATCACGACTTCTTCTCTCTAAATATCCTTAAACAACAAGGAATTAAAGTAATAAAGAAAAACCTTGAAATTGAGATTAATGGTAGAAAAGTATTGCTATCCCATGGGGATACTCTGTATTTCACGGGGAAAATCACCAGATTCTTAATAAGCAATGAATTGACCCAGTTCTTATTTAGACTCGTACATCCCGAACTGGGAATTTTCCTTGCAAAATCTTTTTCAAAACTATCTAGATTGAGAACCGGCAAGATGGAACCTCCAGACGATATCCCCAGATATATTACAAGACAGCTAAAACAATATGACATGGTGATCACCGGTCATTTACATTACCCCATGATAAAACTTTACCAAAATAAAATTTATGCTAATCCTGGCGAGTGGATAGCAGATTTTACATACCTAATTTTAGACAACGATTACATTGCACTTTATCAATATCCTGACGTTTTGATAAAAAAAGTTGAATACTGTAAAATAAACCCATGAAAAAAACCACTCTTATAATAATTCTTGTATCAGTGAGTGTATTTCTTTATTTTGTCATACTTTTCCCACTCACACTCCGTAGCCTAAGGCCGAAAATTGGTGTTGTTAAAATTCAGGGTGGAATATACTCTTCAGAGAAATATGTAAACTGGATAAAGAAACTAAAAGAAAATTCTCAGGTGAAAGGAATTCTTCTTGTTGTGAATTCTCCTGGGGGTGGAGTGGTGGCCTCTGACGAAATATATAATGCTCTCATGGATTTTAAGAAGACAGGAAGACCCCTTGTGGCATATTTTGGAAGTATTGCTGCTTCGGGAGGGTATTACGTTGGCTGTGCTGCCGATGTGATCGTTTCAAATCCTAACACTATAACAGGTTCTATAGGTGTAATAGCAGAATTTCCCGTGGTGAAAAATCTTTTGAAAAAAATTGGTGTGGACTTTATTGTAATAAAATCCCGGGACAAAAAAGATCTGGGCTCTCCGTGGAGGGAAATGACAAGAGAAGAGAAAAAAATCATCAAATCACTTATTGATGAAACCTACAAAAACTTTCTTAAAATTGTGTCAGAGTCCAGAAACATTCCGATGGATTCTCTTTACAAAATTGCAGACGGAAGAATTTTTTCAGGTAGACAGGCATTGAAATACGGACTAGTGGATACCTTAGGCACTATAGATACAGCTATTGAAATCCTTAAACAAAAAGCAAAGATCAAAGGCAAGCCTGTGCTTGTTGAACCTCGAAAGAGGTTTTCTCTTCTTTCCCTAATTACTGGAGAGGAAACAAAAATAAGCGACATTAAACTTGATTACAGGATGGTGCTACCATGATTGAAAGATACTTCACTCCTGAAATGAAAGAGATATTCAGCGAAGAAAACAAATACAGGAAATGGATCACTGTAGAGATAGCTGCGCTTGAGGTTCTAGAAGGAGAAGGTATTATAGAGTCAGGAGTTACACAGAAAATTAAGGAATATCTTGAAGAGCTAAATATAAGGGAATTTACCCAGAGAGCAAAGGAAATTGAGAGAGAGGTTGAGCATGATGTTATTGCTTTTTTAATAGCTCTTGAGGAGATAGTCGGCAACGCAGGAAGATACATACATTTCGGCCTCACATCTAGCGATGTTGTGGACACTGCCAATGCTCTGATTCTCAAAGAAGGAGTGGAAGTTCTACTTAAAGAGCTGGAATTATTAATTAAAGCCGTGGAGAGTAAGGCACTGGAATACAAGGCGCAACTTATTATGGGAAGAACACACGGGGTGTATGCAGAACCCACGAGTTTAGGTCTCAAATTTCTCTATTTTTATTCAGAATTGAACCGTTGTAGAGAACGCTTAACCCGAGCTCTCTCCACCATTTCATATGGGAAAATATCAGGGGCTGTTGGAAATTATGCCTATCTATCACCTGAAGTCGAAGAGAAGATACTGGAAAGACTTGGGTTAACCCCTGAACCCATTTCCACCCAGATAATTCCACGGGATAGACATGCTTTTCTGATCACTCAGATTGCAATAACCGGAGCATCTCTGGAGCGTTTTGCCACTGAAATTAGGCTACTTCAGAGAACCGAAGTGAAAGAGCTGGAAGAACCGTTTACAAAGGGGCAGAGAGGCTCTTCGGCAATGCCTCATAAAAGGAATCCAATAAGATCTGAGAGAATATGCGGCCTGGCGAGACTTTTGAGAGGATATAGTGTTACTGCTCTAGAAAATATAGCACTTTGGCACGAGCGTGATATTTCACACTCATCAGCAGAGAGATTTATCTTCGTGGATAGTATTTCGGTACTTCATTATATGCTCAGACTTATGCGATATATAATAGAAAATCTTACTGTGAATACTGAAATTATTATGAAAAATATGGAAAAATATGGAAAATTTTACTACTCACAGGCTTTACTTCTGGAACTTGTAAAAAAGGGGGCCCCAAGAAAGGATGCATATGCCTGGGTAAAGGAGTGTGCACACACCGCCATGGACGAGAATCTTGATTTTCAAAAAGTGGTATCAGAACATCCTGGCATTAGACAATATTTAACAAATGAAGAAATCGAGAGAATATTCACAAAAGATTTTCTTGTTAACTTGAATAAAATCTACAAGAGATTTGGTTTAAGTTAACTTCAAATTAGGATTAGCTCCCAGTGTAAAAGGTGATTTTTCTCCTTTCTTTAATTTAAACATACCTACAGCACCGACCATTGCAGCGTTGTCAATGGTAAACTGAGGCTCAGGGAAATAAACCTCGGAACTCCTGAACTCCCTATTAAAAACCTCCCTCAACCTTGAATTCATAGATACGCCACCAACAACGGCGAGTTTTCCGCATTTCAATTCCTCCATAGCAATTCTCGTTTTTTCAAGGAGCATATCCACAACGGCCTCTTGAAAGGATGCTGCAATATCTGAGATATGTGCTTCAATAAATTCCCTGCTCTGTTTTCTCAGGTAGTATAAAACTGCTGTTTTCAGACCACTGAAGCTGAAATCGTATCCCTTTGTACGTGCTCTCGGAAACCTAACAAAATCTTTTCTGCCCTCTCTGGCAAGTCTGTCTATATGAGGACCACCCGGATATGGCAGGCCCAGCATTTTCGCAACCTTATCAAAGGCCTCCCCTGCTGCATCATCCAGAGTCCCTCCAAGATATTTATATCGACCATAATCCTCCATATAAATAAGTTCAGTATGACCCCCACTCACTAGCAAAAAAAGTAGAGGTGGTGCAAGATTCTTTCTATTTAAAAAGATGGAAAACAGATGACCTTCAAGGTGATTCACGCCTATAAAGGGAAGCTGTAGTACCTGTGCAAGTGTCTTTCCAAATACAAGCCCTACAAGTAAAGAACCTATCAATCCTGGTCCATAAGTTACTGCAATACCGTCAATATCTTGGATACTAAGGGAGGCATCCTCCAAGGCTTTTCTCACCACAGGGAGTATAAGCTTCGTATGAACTCTAGAGGCAATTTCAGGAACCACCCCTCCAAAGACAGAATGCTCCACATGGGTCTTAGTCACATTGGATAGAACCTCAAAATTTTCGCCTATACAGGCTGCTGCTGTTTCATCGCAGGATGTTTCTATGGCAAGTATTTTCATCTTTTTAAGATTATCCACCTATCGATATATCCAGCTCTTTTTAATTTAATTTCTCTGTATCTCACATATTCATCTCCTGGCTGAATATCAGTGTCCTTCAGTACACTGATATCATTGAATTCCAGAGAATTTCTTCTTTTTACTGTCTTAGCACTGTAATTAAATTCGTCACTGATTTCATTAAAGTTTCCGGGGTATGTTTTTAAAGTGTACCCCCTTGGAAAATAAAGTTTAATTATATGCTTCTCCATACTGAGATGATCATGGTATACGGGATACATTCTCTCTGGCTGAGCCACATCCTGAACCCCATATTTAAGCCCAGGAATTTTAAAAAGAAGGAAATTCCCTGCTTTTATTGCGTAGGAAGGAATATAATATTCGATCTTCAGGCTTAGATATTTATCAAAATTTTCAAATGAATCGAATTTGAAATCCACAAGTCTTGCTCTGGGGTCGATATCCGAAATCATACGCTCAACCTCTTTCCTCAGCTCCTGTGGTTTTAACCTTTTTAAACCTCTCACAGCCCTTTCGTATACACCTCTGTATTCCCTTTCTTCATTGATATACACAGTACCAACTGAATCTATCCTAACAGTTCTCCTAACAGTTACAACTTCTTGATCCGGAGGCAAGAGTGGAATTTCAACTCGCTTCAGTCCAAATACATCAAATCCAATAGTGCCTTGGTATCTAGGACTAATATATCCAAACCTCTGAAATTCATCTTCTGGATTTAAATATATGGAGTCTACCTGTACCACTGCACCAGCATAAAAGAGGGGGGTGAAGGGGGTTATATCTTCTGGCCCTCTATTTTTATCTGGAACAAGTATAAGTGTTGATTTAATACCAAGCCTTTTAAAAATAGAATAAAGCAAAAAGGCTTTATCAAATGAATTGGCAACCCTATTAGTAATTATTTCATCGGGCAGATGAGGGTAAGGAGAATAATCGCTTAGAGGAATATCTACAAACCTTATCTTTTGGGTGACATAATAAAAACAACTCTTAAGAGTATCTTCCAGATTATCATTTGATTTTAGTTCCTCCTTTAGAATGGAGGGTAGTTTATCTAATCTGGAAAGGGTAAGAAGGGAATCTCTATAGCTCACTGAATCGACGCGTTGGAAGAAAATAGCAGATGGTATCACTTTGGCAAGAGGAGGCATGGAAGGTTCCTCTACCACCCCAGGCCAGTTTCTAAAAATTATTTTGTAGGCTTTCTCACCCTCTTCACTTTGCTGAGGTCCTGCTATCTCGAATTTTGCATGGGAAACAAATAGATTTATCTTCTCACCACCAGGATATTTTAAATTCACAGTTGCCTTTATAACAGGTTCTTTGTCTCCAAAATAAACCCTGTAATATAGTGGATTCTCGTATGTTCTCCTTGATATAATAGAGTATTTGAAATCCAGCATATTGCCCGGCTTCGCCTCGGGCATTGCAAATTTCCTTTCATGAAGTCTATTATAGAGAGGAATTCTTGCATAAACGGCTGCATCCTGAATGGCTATATCCTTGATGTGATAGATGAAACCGTCCCGGGAGATAGTCCTTCCGAAATCCAGAGAAGGGATATCTAAATCTTTTTTGTAATAAAAAGTATTGTTCCCTCCTTCCTCTCCTCTTTTGTTTAAAATCTTTCTAATGACTCTCTGAGAAAACCGATATTTCCCCTCCTCTGCTTCTATATCTGTAACCTTTAATATATTCACATAGCCAGCATAGGAATAGGAGGATACATCCTCCATAAGGGCATTCTTTAAAGTAGAATCGCTGATATCGTTGGTGGTCTTCCACCAGTATCCCTCCCTTCTTTTCTGTATATCAATTGCCTGAATGCTGTCCAATGGTATAGTCACAGTTTCTCCTTCTCTGGTTACAAATATCACCTGATTTTCTCGGATTTCCTTAAGCGTACCATCATATTCCTCTCCATTTCTGAGATAGAGCATGTCTCCCCGGTATGGCAGTCTCCTTACTTCCTTGACAGTACTTCTTTTGGCACAACCAGAAAGACCAAACACAAAAATTAGCATAAATATCCATGGCCTTTTCATTGTTTACCTCCTTCAAAAAGAATAGGTTGCTTTATGAAACTCTGCAGGGATTCAATCTCATCTTTATAGTCTCTGTAGTCATCTACAGGTATTATTCTATCCCACCTTCTAAACATGTCTTCAAAATTAATTGTATTGCCCTGCACTGAAAAACGAGCTGAATAGGAAGCATGTTTGCCGTTCAAGTTAACGGAATCGGGAACGAAAACCAGTTTCATAGAAATGGGAAATGTTATCTCCATATAATTCCTTATGCCCTGGGAAGTTTCGTATACTAAATCGTACTGCCTCCTTTCAAGAGAAAGCTCCGGGAATGTATATCTCTCTTCAATTTCCGGTAATTTAAAAATCAGCAAATCCCCAGATCTTTCAAGATAATTATCAATTCTGTATTCAATGAGCATCTCAAAGGGCTCAAATAGATTATTTAAATTTTTAAGTTCATACTTAATGAGCCTGGCATTGGGATGGACTCTTTTTACCATTGAATTCATTATTACATTCCGTTCCTCTTCCTTTTTACTATTCCAGAAATACCTTAGTCCTGTTTCGTAGTAACCCGTGTAAGTGGAATGAAATTTAACATAGATCCCCCCTGTAGTATCTATACTTAATGTGTATTTATAATTTCTCATATTCTGTTCAGGAGGTGGAACGGGAATAAATTCTATCCTTTTGAGCTGAGCATTGATTGCATAAACCCCATGGTCTGCAGACCAGAAGGAAGGATAACGAGAGTAATATCCTGTGGCATCCAGGAATAGTTTCGTTCCATCCCTTTTTATAATCTCAGTTATGGCATGATTCCCATAAAAAGAGGGGATCTCCTTAACCAGCATACCGGCATCATTGGTATTAATATAAACAGGATAAGCTTTAATTCCTATAGCCCTCAAAAGGGTGGAAAACAGAATAGATTTATCTGTACAATCTCCAAATCCATTTTCCAGGGTTACCTCTGCAGGGTGTCCGGAAACCCCACTAGAAGCTCCTCCTTTTATAGAAATATATCTTATCTTCTGCTGTACCCAGTAATAGATCCTGGCAATGGAATCATCTTCACTTTTTGCATCCTTCACGAGAGAATCTGCAAGTGCTTTGATTTTAGGCGTAATCTGCATTCTTCTTATCTGGAAATTTGCATACCAGTCAAAGAGGTAATCCCAAGACTCAAGATTTGACGATACAAGTCTTGGAAGTATATCCACTGCTGGAGGCATCAGAGGCTCCTTTACAAATGGTTCAACTTTCCACGCGGTGAAATCATAGATCACACAACTATCTGTTTCGGTGATTTTCTTCTTCACCATATGAGCATTCAGAAGCTTGTAATTTAGTTTCATCCCCCGAGGTAAGACTATTTTATAATGTGAGTAATAAACTGGCTGCTCTCCTCCAAAGAACCACCCTGGAGTGAATACGGCTTTATTCCAAGGATTGAAAATATGCACTTCATAAATGTACTCCACTATGTCTCCAGGGGAAACCTCTGGAAAATCAAAGGTCAGTGTTTTTCCTTGCTGAAAGTATACAAATTGGCTTCTGGGTTTACTAATTTTAAAATTCCGGGGGTTAACCTCTATGGTTCTTCCATCCGGTTTTATGGTCCTTGCCATTATAATCCGAACGTTCTCCAATTCATCGTTAAAATATAAAGAAAATCTAGCCCAGCTCATCGTCTCATTGGAAAGGATAAATCCCTGAAAGTGATACCGGTAGGTTCTTGTACTGTCTTTATGGAAAATATTTATACCATCATCCAGGAGAACAATGCCCTGGGCATTTGGGAATATCTTCCTTGCCCTTTCTGAGTCTCTGAGTATTTTCTTTACATCGGAAGAAATCTCTAATTTCTTTGCTCCCCTTTCCTCTTCCTCAAATACAATTCTCCTCACAGAATCCCTTGCTATTTCTCCTCCATCAAATATAATCTTATCATCTCTATAATCAATCTTCTTGGTATTTATAACCCTTCCAGACCTGAGCTCAATTCTATGACCATCCGTTAATCCTGTAAAGAATAGAAGGAACAATATTACAAAGCGCCTCATTATTTTACCTCCTGAAATTTACACAATTTTAACCCCCATATAACGAACTAACAAACTACTTTTAAAGCCTTTTAATTATACCGTAGATATCACTTCCAAAATGAAAAAGTAATGGTGGTTCATCTTCCCACATATTTTTAAAATATCTGCTATCAGCTTCAGCGTGTATGATCTTGCCTGTAATAATGTAGTGGTCCCCTGCTTCAAAATACGCATGAAGCTGACATTCCAGATATGCGACACTATTTGAGACTCTGGGGGTGGATATCTTCTTGGAATCTTCCAACTTGATATGGAACTTGCTGATTTTGTCCACTTCCCAACCGGAAATAGACCCACATTTTTTCACAATCTCTTTTTGTTGAATTTGTGGAATATTAACCACAAATTCTTTGGTTTTAAGTATATTATGTGTGGTTTTGTGCCTTGTTTGTAGGGCAACAGCAACTAAGGGAGGGTCAATGGATACAGGCATGATCCATGCCACTGTGCAGATATTTGCCCTATTATTATCATCTATACTTGAGATTAAAGCTACAAGTTTGGGATGGATAATTCTATAATTATATTTTTTCACTTCCTTAAACATCTCTTTCCCTCCTATTTTCCAATACAAAAATCTTTGAAAATTGAATTGAGTATTTCCTCTGGTATGTTCTCTATACCGAATATCTCATTTAGTTTTCTGAGGCTCATACTTACATGAAAGGATATGAGGTCAAGTGGTATTTCTCCAAGACCTTGGATTGCGGATGCAATTTCTTGGCCTGCTTCTAGAAGTAAAGCTCGTTCTCTCTGGGATAGAGCAAATTCACCCCCCACTTCTACATTTTGATGGATATCTTCCTTTATCCCCGTTTCGAGTTCTTCCAGTCCCTCCCCTGTAATACACGAAATCAGGTAAGTTTTGAATCTATCGGCATTTTTTAGTTTTGAAAGATCCACTTTGATCCCAAGGTCTATCTTATTAAGTACCAGAATCCTTTCACCCTCCAAAAGATTCCACAAATTAATATCGTCCTCATCGATTTCCTGCGATGCATCAATTACAAAAAGAACCAAGTGCGCCGATGTTGCAACCCTTTTAGCTCGTTCTATACCTATGCTTTCAATTAATTCCCTTGTCTCTCTTATCCCTGCAGTGTCATGGAGCTTTACAGGTACACCCTCTATTATTATCTCTTCGGATATAACATCCCTTGTAGTTCCTGCATAGGGTGTAACAATAGCCCTCTCATATCTAAGGAGTTTGTTGAAGAGTGTGGATTTCCCCACATTAGGCTTACCTACTATGGCAATTTCTATACCCTCAAAATAGAGGGCTCCTCTTTCTCCCTCTTCCACATATTTATCAATCAGATTTTTAACATATATAAGCTCTTCTTTGAGTTTTGTCTCATCAAGAGGCGGCACATCTTCCTCAAACTCCACTCTTGCTTCTATTTCCTTCAGAAGATAAAGAAGCTTATCTCTGAGTTCCTCTAGTCTTCTTGAAAGTTTCCCTCTTAATTTTTCCAGAGCAATTCTGACACCTCTTCTGGATCTTGCTTCTATCAAATCCAATACAGATCTGGCCTGTATGAGATCTAGCTTACCATTGAGAAAAGCACGCTTAGTGAACTCTCCTGGCTCAGCCAATCTTGCCCCCTGTTTAATGAGCAATTCTAATATCAGCTTGGGTACTAAACGCCCTCCGTGAACGGATATTTCAACAACGTCTTCTCCTGTATAGGAGTGTGGAGCTTTCATAAAGGAGATAACTGCTTCATCCAAGATTTCATCTTTATCTGGGTCCTTTATAAAAGAATGAAATAAAGTATTGGGCTTAAATTTTTCTGCTTTAACTGGAGGATACAGAATTTTAGCAACAATATTTACGGCATCAGGGCCACTTACCCTGAGTACCGCAATTCCCCCTATCCCGGGGGGTGTGGATATTGCACATATAGTGTCTCTCACTACTTGGGTGCTATGACAAGGACCTGGTTTTCGCCCTTGCCAGTAGTATAATATCTAATACCTTTTTCCTTTCTTAATGCTTCTTTTACTATTCTCAAATCTTCTTCAGGGAGAGGGTCAAATCTCATTTCTCTGCCCATTTCCTTAACTCTTTTTGCCACAGCAATAGCTTTGTTAATCAGGAAACGCTTCTTTCTCTCCTTATATCCACCAATATCAAGGATTATATTCACCTGTGGATTTCTCCTTTTTATAAGAAGATTCAAAAGATAACCAAACTGTTCCAGTGTTCTTCCCCCCCTTCCTATAAGTAGTTTGTCGTAACCTGCTCTTGGTGTTAGATTTACATAATATTTATTACCCCGCGGAATTACATCTATTTCTACAGTGGTTCCAAGAAAATTAAAAAACTTCTTTATAGTTTCTTCAATCAAATCAAGTTCTTCAAGCTTAAGAAAAATGCGAACCTTTGCGGGCTTATCACCAAGCCCATCATTTAAAACAATAAATCTCAATTTTTCTTTATCAATACCTGTTTCTTCCATAGCTTTTTCAATCGCTTCTTCTACTGTCTTAGCTTCCACATCTACAAAACGCTTTTCAGTCATGTCTTACCTCCAGTCTCTTGATTAAAAGCATCTCTAAAACGCCCAAAACATTAAACGTAAGCCAGTAAAGAACAATCCCCGAAGGGAATGAAAGAAATATCAAAGTCAGAAATATGGGCATAAAATATGCAAACATTTTACTCTGTGGATCCTTCGCGGTCCCCTGAACTCTTGATAGTAAGATACTTGTAAGGCCCATTAAAATTGGCAAGATATAGTACGGGTCTTTGGCAGAAAGGTCCTTTATCCAGAATATAAAGGGTGCACCTCTTAAATCAATAGTTGTTCGTAAGATCTGATAAAGGGCCCAGAATATAGGCAATTGAACAATAAGGGTAAGACATCCTGAAAATGGATTAACCTTGTATTTTTTATAAAGCTCCATCATCTCTTTCTGGAGTTTCTGAGGATCATTTTTATATATCTTCTGTAAGGCATCGATTTTGGGTTTTAGCTCCTGCATTCTTTTCATGGAAGATATGCTTTTTCTGGAAAGAGGGAAGAAAACTATTTTCATCATGAGAGCAAATATAACAAGAATCCACCCATAGTTGGGAATAAAAGAATGTAAAAATCTCAAAAGATACAGTATGCCCATGGAAAATGGACGAATGAGGAAGAAGCCAAATTCATAGACAGATGAGAGATCATAACCAATTTTCTTTAAAATGAAATAATCTATGGGACCCACATAAACCTTAAATTCTTTCTTTAAAGCTGGAGTGGAAAAGGTAATGGCTTCTGGTTTGCTCTGGAACTCAACCACTCCCTCCTTAGTAGTAGGAATAGTAGCAAATAGAAAATACTTTGTTCTAACTCCAAACCACCTTAAATTGTCCAAGGGGTATTTTTTTATCTCTTTTAATTTTTTGATGGAGATTTTTTTAAGTTTATCATTCTTTAAAAGAAAGCTATAGTATCTCTCTTCTTCTTTCCTGCTCTTTTCCGTAAAGTTGAGTCCTCCTGCTGAAACCAAAAGAGACGGTTTTTTACTCTCAACAGTAAGCCCCACAAGCATGGAGCTGGGGTCAAATACATATCTTTTAATAGTAGAATCAACGGTATCTGTTAACACGAGCTCCACAATCTGGTCAACTTTGATGGTGTCAGAACCAGCAAACTCAAAAAACTTATCAGGTGAATAAAGGAGTGCCCCGCCTTTTTTAACCAGATTGACGGGATTTCCTTCACTGGTTTTATATTTTTTTAAATGGAAAGAAACTATTGCTCCACCTTTTTTTGATATTTTGGCAATATATAGCGGAGTTTCAACAAAAATTGTACTGTCAAGACCCTCAATGAGGGGCCTTTCTGTTGTTACCGTGGGGACGGCTTTCTCTTCCACTGGCCTTTTTTCGGGAGTTTGTTGAACTTTTGGTTTAAAGATAAATAACTGCCAGATGACAAGGAAGAGAAAGATTAAAACAGTTGCTATAAGTATGTTTTTTGTACCAGTACCTTCCATAATCTACCTCACCGGGTCATATCCCCCTTTTGAGAAGGGATTGCACCTCAATATTCTCCATAAACTCATTATCCCGCCTTTTAATACACCGTATTTTTCAATAGCTTCCACAGAATAATTGCTACATGTTGGGTAAAATCTACAAGTTCTGGGTAAAGATGGAGATATAGCCTTCTGGTAGAATTTTATAAGTGAAATTACCAAGATCTTCAGGATTTCGCTAACTTTTTCAAAGAATCCATCATTACCCTTTGCATTTCTTTGAAATCCATATCTTTCGCTTCTTCCAAACCAATAAATACCCACCATCCTACGGGTATACTCTCCATGTTTAAGCGTATTATTTCTCTTATTCTCCTTTTTATTCTGTTTCTTAAGGGATTGCATTTTATCTTTTTCTTTACTGTAAACCCAAACTTCCTTTGCTCTCCTTCCAGGTAGCATATTATACAAAATCTTGTTTTTAAACATTTCCCCTCTTTTATAACTCTGTTGAAATCTATATTTTTCAGAGTTTCCAGTCTCAAACCGCAAGCCTTGTCCTTCCTTTCTTTCTTCTCCTAGCAATAATCCTTCTACCCGCCTTGGTTCTCATCCTAACACGAAAACCGTGGGTTCTTTTTCTTTTGGTTCTTGATGGTTGGTAAGTCCTCTTCATCTCACATCCTCCCTAACTTTTCTTTTGAATACCAAAACATGAAGAGCTAGAAAAATCCCGCTCAAACCCAAAGAAAGCAGAAAGCTCAGTTTCCAATTAATGTCCAGAATAACAAACAGAATCCCGTAAAAGAACCCCAGACCTAAATATAGCAAATACCACTTCTCCAGTATAAGGTGCAAAAAAAAGAAAAGCACCGTTAAACCGAGAAAGAAAAGAATATAAATCATATCCTATAAAAATGGGCGATGGAGGATTCGAACCTCCGACCTTCGCGATGTCAACGCGACGCTCTAACCAACGCTGAGCTAATCGCCCATTTGTAGTTATATATTTTAAGGGGTTGTATAACGAATTTCAACCTACCCTAATATTTGATTTCGGTTCTCAAATTGCATATAATTTTTCCACTGCCGGAGTGGCGGAACTGGAAGACGCGGCGGATTCAAAATCCGCTGGAGGCAACTCCGTGAGGGTTCGACTCCCTCCTCCGGCACTAAAACTTATGTGTGGGATAGTCGGTTACATAGGCAATAAAGATGTAGACTCTGTAATCCTGGTGGGTCTGGAGAAGTTGGAATATCGAGGCTATGATTCAGCGGGACTTGCAGCTATTCATAATGGGAGGCTTGTGGTACGAAAAAAAGCAGGGCGTATCAAAGATCTTTACTCTCTGGTAAATGGATTAGTATTCAATGGTCATGTGGGTGTAGGGCATACCAGATGGGCCACCCATGGTAGAGTAAACGATATTAATGCCCATCCTCATACTGACTGCAAGGATCAGATAGCGGTTGCCCATAATGGTATCATTGAAAATTTTAAAGAGCTCAGAGAAGAGCTGGAAAGGGAAGGCCATAAATTCCTTTCGGAGACAGACAGTGAAGTTATTCCCCATCTCATAGAGGAATATTATTCAGGGTCCCTCATAGATGCTATTCTGAAGACAGTGAAAAGATTAAAGGGCTCATTCGCTCTTGTAGTTGTGTCCTCGCTGGAACCTGATAAACTTATAGGAGTAAGAATGGAGAGTCCCCTTATTGTTGGCATAGGGAAAGGTGAGATGCTTTTATCCTCTGACATTCCTGCTATTCTCTCCCATACGAAAGATGTAATTCCCCTTGAAAACGGAGAAATTGTGATAATAACAAAAGATTCTCACAAAATTGTTGATTTTGAAGGAAATCCTATCGAAAAATCACCAAGAAGAATAGAATGGACAGAAGATATGATAAGCAAGGGGGATTATCCCCATTTCATGCTCAAAGAGATTCATGAGCAACCAGAAGTCCTGGAAAGAAATCTTAAAACCTATATACGGGGGGATGAATTCACACTACTCAAGGATTTTAACCTTAGAAGACTGCTTTTAACAAAAGAAAGGATCTTTATACAGGCATCCGGCACTTCCCTTCATGCAGGGTTAGTGGGGAAATATCTCCTCGAGAAAATAGCAAAGATTCAAACAGATGTGGATTATTCCTCTGAATTTAGATACAGGGAACCTGTGCTATCCAAAGATACACTGATCATAGCTATAAGTCAGTCAGGAGAAACGGCTGATACTCTTGCAGGTGTTAGGCTGGCCAAAGAAAATGGCCTTGAAGTCCTTTCCATTGTTAATGTTAAGGAAAGCTCAATAGCGAGAGAATCTGATTATGTAATTTATATCAATGCAGGCCCTGAGATTGGGGTGGCATCAACCAAAGCTTATACTGCACAGATTTTAATACTTCTGTTACTTTCCTTGGAAGTGGCCTCACTAAAGGGGTATCTTAGTGACGAAGATTTCAGAAAAGAAAGGGAGGAGCTCCAGCAACTACCAGATATAATACGCAAAGTTCTAAAACTGGAGCCCAAGATAAAAAAGGTCGGGCAGAAATACAAAGAAGCCAGCAATTTTCTCTTTTTAGGTAGAGGTATCAATTTTCCCACTGCACTTGAAGGAGCGTTGAAACTCAAAGAAATCTCCTACATCCACGCGATGGGATATGCAGCTGGTGAGATGAAGCATGGACCCATAGCTCTTATTGATCCGGACCTTCCTGTGGTATTTATTAATCCTAAGACCTCAGTATACGAGAAAGCCCTAAACAATCTGATTGAAGTCAGCTCCAGAGGCGGAAAGATTATATCTATCGCGACAGAAAATGATAAAAAAATGGCAGAATTTAGTGATACCATTTTTTACATTCCCGAAATAAGTGAGAAACTAACACCCTTGGTTTCTATAATTCCATTACAACTTCTTGCCTATCATATTGCTGTATTGAGAGGATGCGATGTTGATAAACCCAGAAATCTTGCAAAAAGTGTGACGGTGGAATAATGCTTTACAGTATGACAGGCTACGGTGAAGCAAGCTTCGAATTCAGGGGGTTTACTTTTAAAATAGAGTTAACCTCCCTCAACAGCAGGTTTCTTGATGTCATATTCTCCATGTCAGATCTCCCTGAAAAATACCAGATAAATGTGAAAAAAATCCTCGAGAAATATTTCAGGAGAGGTAGAATCACAGTTAGAGTTAAATACAAAATACATACAGAAAGTGGATACAAAGAATTTAAACTGGACACGGTAAAGAATATTGTGGATTACCTTGAAAAAAATTTAAAATTCAGAAAGATCTCTCTTTCACTTGATCTGGGAACCATCCTTAAACTTTCCCAATTTAAACCCTTTGAAGAGCTTGATTCTCAGGAATTCAGAAAAAACTTCATGAATTCTCTTGAAAAAGCTGCCCTATGTTTATCTAACTCTAGGGAAAATGAGGGATTAAAAATTGAAAAGATATTTTTAAAAAAACTGGATTTATTGGAAAGGGAGATACAGTCCATAAAAGACTTAAAGAACAGAGAAAAGGATGAAAGATTGAAAAGGTTGGTAAAGACCGGGACTCAGGAGGATGAAATAAACACCCTCTTGGCAAAAATGGATATTACAGAAGAAGTAGACAGATTTCGCTCTCATCTTGGCTATTTTAAAAGAGTGTTGAAAAGCAAAAAAAGAGCCAAGGGCAGAGAACTGGAATTTATTATTCAGGAGATGCAGAGAGAGCTCACCACCATCTCTCAAAAAAGCACTTCTATAAAAATAATCAAAAAGACGATTAAATTGAGAAATATTGTTGAACAATTAAAGGAACAGGTGAGGAATATAGAATGAAACATAAACCTTTTGTAATTGTGGTATCAGCACCTTCTGGTACGGGAAAGACAACTGTGCTAAATTATTTAAAGACACTCGATAATAATTTATTTTACTCTGTATCAGCGACCTCTAGAGCAAAAAGGCCAGGAGAAGTGGATGGCAGAGATTACATTTTTGTATCGCGACAGAAATTTGAGAGATGGATAGAACAGGGAGAACTTCTTGAATGGGCTGAGGTCTACGGTGAATATTATGGGACACCCAGAAAACCGGTTAGGGATGCTCTTTCCCGGGGAATGGATATAATTATGGATCTGGATGTCCAAGGAAAGCGCAGCCTAGAAAGAGAATTTAAGGATGATCTGGTTTCTATATTCCTCTTGCCACCGGATCTTGCAGTACTCAAACAGAGGTTAATCTCCCGAGGAGCTGAAGACGAAGAAAAGTTGAAATTAAGACTTGCCCTTGCAGAGTCAGAATTACGATGGGCTTACGAATATGAATACTGGGTAATAAATGACGATGTGGAAAAAGCAGCAAATAGAATTCTTTCAATAATAAATGCTGAAAGGATGCGACAAAAGAGGGTAATTTATAAAGATCTCAAGAAATAACCTTTTTCCAGAGTTTAACAAAGCCCTCGCTGTCCGATGTTATAAAATAGTATCTCTTAGGGAAGAATGTTATACCTGTTGCCTTTGTCTGAAGGTCCATTTCCCCACTCTTTTCTCCCGTGTGGATATTATAGATATATAAATGATCCCCTGCTGTAATATAAACTTCTTCCTCATCAGGGCATATATCCATTCCAGTGAAATCTCCTTTTGCCTCAATTTTAATTTTGGCCCTTGTTCCAAAATCTGGAAAACTCCATATATTTAAGAACCTATCAGTTCCTAGGGAAAAAAGAAATTTCCCTGAAGATGAAAATTTCACAAATCTGACCCATCCCTCATGAACCTTGAATTTCTTTAGTATGGACCAGTTCTTGGTATCCCACACTATAACCTGTGAATCCATTCCTCCTGTGACCAGTATATCGCCATGGGGAGAGTAGTCCAGTGAGAGTATCCAAGCTGTATGCTCCCTCAGTGATGTAACTTTTTTCCAGGTATCAATATTCCAGACAAAGATGAGATTGTCAGTCCCACCTGAAATGACAAGCTTTGAATTTCTAGAAAATACAAAATCTTCGATTTCCTCCGTATGGGCAGCTATGGATTTAGCAAGTACCCATGTCCCCATTTGCCAGAATTTTAGGAGTCCCTCTCTTGTTGATATACCTATAAACTTGGAATTTGGGGATATATGGAGGTCTGTAATCAAATCATCATCAGGAACACCTCTAATAGCAATTAGTCTTCTCCATTCTCTGGTATCAAAAATTTTCATAATACCATCTTTCCCTGCAGTAATCATATAATCACCCTTTGGGGAAAATATGGCCTTCTGCACCGCTACAGGGTGAGCCTTAAGTCTTCCTACAAGTTTAATATTGGTACCGACCTGAAGGGATGACAACTTAGTGAGCCTGGTTCTGAGTGTGGAAGCCTTGCTGGTGGAAGAGGATGATTTTGCATACTCCCGATGTTTTCTTCTCTTAATTTCTTCATCTATAATTTTTTTCAGAAATTCTTTGGAAATACCCAGCTTTTCCCCCATCTGTATGATCTTCTTTACTTCTTTATCTCTAATAGAACCCTTTATTGGATCTATGGCAACTTCCCTCAGAGTTTGCATCTTCTCAAGAATTTCTACAAATTTCAGAGCTTCGTCCGCGTTTTTGAATCTTGAAGGTGGTTTTTGAGCAGTTAATTTCATCACAAATTCTTTAAACTCTGGGGTAACATCTGAGAGCACTGAATAATCGATTTTTCCTGTTTCTTCATTTCTGAATTTTTTAGGAGGAAGTCCTGTAATCAACTCTATTGCGACAACGCCAAGCGAATATAAATCGCTGGTAATATGGGTATTCCCCGCCTTTTGTTCAGGTGCAGCATACCCCGTGGTGTATATAACAATCTCTTTTTCAGACGAAGAGGGCATATACTCCTTAACTGCTCCAAAGTCCACCAGAAAAATTCTATCATTTTCACCAAGTATAATATTTTCTGGTTTTATATCTCTATGAATTAAAGGGGGATCGAGCTTTTCAAGATAGGATAGTATATCAAGGACACTTTTCACAACTATTATTACTTCCCGCTCAGGAAGTTTGTGTTTTTCCAATAAAATCTGCCTCAAATTTTTCCCCTCAGCATAATCCTGAACTAGGTAAGTTCTCCCTTCGCTGTCTTTAAAAAACCCGTGTATCTTAGGAATTAGAGGATGATTCAATTTTGCCAGTATCATCCCTTCTTTCTTAAAGAAATCCCTGTCCTTTGCTGCATGTCCTGTAAACTCTTTAAGCACCACTTTCTTCCCAAATAGCTGAAGGTCCTCTGCCAGATATGTTTTGCCAAACCCTCCAAACCCTATCATTTTAAGAAGCTTATATCTCTTTGAAATTACCACAGGACCTTCTTGAAGGGGGTTCCCGCACTTTCTACAGAATTTCTCATCAGGAGGGTTGGGGTGTCCACAAATTTTGCAGATTACTTCTTTAAATTCATGCCCACAGAAAGAACAATATTTTGCATTATCTGGGTTTTCTCTGCCACATTCTGGACACTTTTTCATTCTTCGGGTTCTCCTATTAAATCTGTCTTTTTCACTTTGAGAAGTAGTGCTGTTACATTGTCCCTTGTTTTTCTTCCCAACGCCACCTGCAGTAATCTGTTTACTTTACTCTCAACAGAACCTTCCGAGACTACAATCTGAAGGATTTCCTCTTCTGAAACCACATCGGTCAATCCATCGGATGCCATAAGGAGATAAAATTCCGGTGACCTTTGCTCTATTAGTCCCTTATGTATATCTATGCTGCTGGAAGGTCTGATACCAACAGCCTGGCTCACCGCTTTGGCTATTCTCTGTGATACATCTCTGTGAGAAATTTCCCTTATCTCAGGTCCCTCTATCATATAAATAGGGGAATCTCCCACATTAAACCATGCTATCTCATCATTGATAATAAGAACTCCAGCCACCGTGCCTCCCATTTTTTCTCTTGCTTCTTTCCTTTCGGTATTCCTTGCGTAGACTATATTATTGACCACATACACTGTTTTTTCAATTTCCTCTAAATTTATACGGTTTTCCGATACCATCTGCTTCACTAGTTCTCTTTCAATTAAATCAATTATCAATTTCGATGCAATATCACCCTTTTCATGTCCTCCAAGACCGTCACTCAAGACAAAAAGACCTTTAAAGAGATTCAGTTTTGAGTCCTTAAAAGACTTTACAGAATTGTATGTGGTGATTAAAAACGAATCTTCATTGATACTCCTCAGGGGCCCTTTATCGGACATACCAAAATATTCCACCTGTATCTCCCTGTGATGATTCCGAAGTTCCTTAAGCCAGTTAATTATTTCCTCGAGGGTCTGTGTTTCTTTAATTATTCTGGGTTTTTCTCTCTCCCATAGAGAGTCAGTAGCTCCTGTAAGATGAGTGATCAATTCCTTCGCCCAATCAATAGGGGCTTCAAAGAAGGCAGATGATTCTGCCCTGAGGGAGATGTAAGGTTTGAGACTCTCAGAAACATAAAACTCATCAAGATTATTATATACATAAAACTTACCTTTCTTAAGAGTATTGAACAGATCCATCAGAAACTCGAGCTTTTTAACGTCATCTAATTTGCTCCATAACTCATCCAATGGCATAAGCTCTTCCTGTATTTTCAATACAGGTAATATTCCACTTTCAGTTTCTACAGTGTCATAAAGCATCAGATAATTCATATAAAATCTGGACACGTCATCTTCAGTAAGAGTACGAGTAAGGTTGGGATTCACTTCTTCAATAATAATTGTAGGGCTATCAGAGATGAGTTTATATTTTTTGTCCTTTATTAAAGGAACCTCAGGTTGAGGAGGTATTACGTACCTGCTTTTGAGTTCTGCTCCACAGTATGGACATTTTTCCTCACTTATGCGGGCAACATTTCCACATTTTTTACAGAAAAAAGTATCAAGATCAAACCCACAACGTACACAAAATTTGGATTCCGGGGGGTTTAATGTGTTACATCTGGGACATCTAAGAATTCTCTCCATGGTCTTCTATAAGAAAAATAAACTCCAGTTTTCTGCTAAAACTCACCTTGTCCCCATTTTTTAAGGCTTTAGGCTTGTGAGGTTGTAATCTTTCACCGTTTACATAAGTTCCGTTTGTACTTTCTAAGTCTTCAAGCGTAATCTCACCGGTTATTTTATTTATAACAAGAGCAGCATGTAAACGCGATACAGTATGCGAATTGGGGAAATCTGTGAGGTCAATATCAGGATTTGAATTGGCACTTTTACGCCCTATTACAAATCTCAATATATCCTCTTCTTTATCAGGCAGAGGAATAGTTTTGTTGCTTCCTTTGTGGAAGAGTTTGTATTTGCTGGGAATTTGTTCTATAGTCTCTTCTAAGGGAGCACCACATATACTGCAAAACTTTGCACCAGGGGGATTCCAGTGGCCAAAAGGACAAAAAACCCCCTCCTCAAAACTCGGTAACTCCTGAGAAAAAATATCCATGGAAGCCAAACATCTTTCACAGAATACTACACCTTCTCTGTTTTCGTATCCACAAACAGGACACCTCATTCTTCCATCACCATCTTGGTCTGGACCTTGGTCTTCAATCTCAGGTCCTCAGAAATAGTTCCTTCCTCTTTTATCTTTTCTATATTTTCTTCTATTAGACCCTTTAGCTCCTCATCCTCAAGTTTCATGACAGTGTGCTCCATGGTCTGCAAAACCGTAAGCGCTTCGTTAGGTTTATTTTCTTCAAGAAGCGATTCTACTATCTGCTGCTGGAGATAAACACTTACTCGATCGATAACCTCCCTGACTTCTTGGTTTATTTGTGGAGAGTATAGCTCTGTGGCTTCAATAATCAATGTATGGGATTCAGTATTAGACGTTTTTCCGTTCAGGTCCTTATATTGAAGAGTCATTTCTGCTACTTTATTTATATAGGGATGAGGGGGTGCTTTTAGAAACATGTGGAGTAGAACAAGTTTTTCACTGTTCCTGGACATGTTTCCAACTTCAAACTCCCATTCTTCTCCATTCCAGAGAGGTTCAACACGCTGTATTTGCGGAGTAACCACAAACCCTGGATTTAACTCTGAAAACCTTGCTATGGGGGTAAGTTTCACCTTGAGGACAAGGTCTTTAAAAGCAATATTTTTAAGCATTTGAAGTTCTTTCTTAAATCTTTCCCTCAAATCTTCGGGATTCTCTAAATAGAACATTCTACCTGAAGAAAAATCTGCAATTTTTTCCAGAAGAGTAGGGTCCCAATATTTTCCGAGACCCAATGCAGTTATAGAAATACTTCTCTTCCTTGCTTCCTTTGCTAAATACAGACATTTTTCATCATCTCCATGTTCATTCTTACCATCTGTGAGAAGAATTAACCAATTTACATACTCCTTTTCTTTAAAAACTTCAATCTGTTCTATCCCCTTCTCCAAGCCCTCATCTATGCATGTCCCACCCAGAGCATCTATCTCTTCAATTCTATTTTTAATTTCCTTTTTCCTATCCAAAGGACTATTGGATATCAACACCCTTGCTTCACTGTCAAAAAGGATCACACTGACTCTATCCTCTTCTTCCATTAAATCCACCACATCCTTAACCGCCCTCTTGAGATTTTCTATGGGTGCTCCATCCATGGATCCGCTTTTATCCAACACAAAACAGAGATTCAATTTTGTCCTTGGAACCTCCACCTCTGATTGAAGGCGCAAGAGCACAAATCGCTGCTCCTCATTGGAAACATTTTTAGGAATAGTCTGATTATCAAAGTGATAACTGACTTTTATCATATAATGTAATTATAAATTATTTTACTAATTTGTCAAGCATTCACGAGCATTACGTATTTTGAATAGTGCAATGGCAGTAGCCGAAGCGACATTTAAAGAATTAACCTTCCCAAACATGGGGATTGATACTATTTCGTGGGAATCCTTTAAAATTGATGGCGAAATTCCTTTACCCTCAGAGCCTATAACAAGGGCTAGAGGAAAGTTAAAAGTTACATTATTGATATCGGACCCACCTCTTTCGAGAGAATAAATCCATATCCCCTCCTCTTTAATCAATCTTATAAAATTCAGTATGTTTTTAACTACCGAGAGCTTTAAATGAAATATGGCGCCCTGAGAAGCTCTAATCACAGTTTCAGTTATACCTGCACTTCTCAAAGCCGGAATTATAACTCCGTGAACACCAAAAACTTCAGCGCTTCTTATTATGTTACCTAGATTCTGTGGGTCTTCAACATGATTTATAATAAGTAAGACTTCTTTATTATTGATGAGGTCCTTAATAAGTTCATGTGGATCCCAGAATTCTATATCTCTTATAATGGCTATAATTCCTTGATGCTGTTTTCTTCCCGAGAGTTTATCCAGTTTTCTCTTCTCCACGTGAATCACAGGTGCTGAGCAGTCCTGGATAAGTTGATAAAGCTCTTTTGGAAGATGAGTTTTCTTTGCTATGAGAATTTTCTCAATCCTCTGGGGAGAACTTTTTAACAGTTCAAGAACCGGATTTTTCCCGTAAACTATCATTTCACAAAAAATTATAAAGGATTAACTTGAAAATTCGCAACCGAAACTAAAAAATCCAGAGAGACGGAGGGAAGATATGAAAGTAATAAGAGCAGGCACATTACTTACAATGATAAATAATAAAGTCCTGGAAGATGTAAATATTATAATAGAAGGAGATAAAATTGCTGAAATTAAAGGGGGACCTCCACCTGATGCAGATGAGGTAATAGATGCACGAGATCACTATGTCATGCCATCTTTCTATGATGCTCATACTCACATTGGTGTAGCAGAAGAAGGGGCTGGATTTGATTACTATGATATAAATGAAGCTACCGATCCTGCTACACCTGGACTTCAAGGAAAGGATGCTATATATCCAGGTGATATAGGTTTTAAAGATGCTCAGGCAGCTGGAGTTTCTGTATGTATTACAGGGCCTGGTAGCTCCAATGTAATAGGGGGACTTCAGGCAGTCATCAGGACAAAAGGAAATACTGTAGAGGAAATGATTATAAAAGAACCCGCAGGACTTAAAATGTCATTTGGAAGAAACCCACAATTTTACTGGAGGGAACAAAAAAAATTCCCTTCCACAAGAATGGGAGTTAGTGCACTTATCAGAGAATATTTTGAAAAGGCTCGTAATTACAGAAAAAAGAAAGAGAAAGACAAAACAGGAGTCGATCCAAATATGGAGGCTCTCCTTCTTGTGCTGGATAGAAAAATACCTGCAAGGATACATGTAGCAAATATGGAAGACATTTCAACAATATTCGAATTACAGGATGAGTATAATATTGATATAACTTTGGAACATGTTACAGAAGGACACCTAATAGTTGATGAAATTGCAAAAAGAGATATTCCCTGTGTGGTTGGTCCCTTCTTCGTTGCTGGAAAATCCCTCCAGACGAGATTTCTTACGGCAAGGACTGCAGCAATATTATCGGAAAAGGGGGTAAGAGTTGCTCTCATGACTGACCATCCCGCCATACCCATCCATTTCATTCGTCATCAGGCAGCTTTAGCTTATAAGGCAGGCATGGATAAATTTAAGGCACTTGAGGCAATTACTTCACAGGCGGCGGAAATAATAGGAATTGGAGACCAGTATGGCACCGTAGAAGAAGGCAAAAAGGCAAATATAGTGATTCTCTCGGATGATCCCTTTAAAGCCTCTTCCAGGGTTCTTTATCATATAATGGAGGGAGAGATAGTATGGAAAGAATCATAGCAATCAAGGGTGGAACAGTTTACACCATGGAGGGCAAGGTACTGAAAGACAAAGTTATAGTAATAAAAGATGGAAAAATAAAAGAGATTATCAATAATATACCAGAAAATGCAAAGGTTATTGATGCCCAGGGGAAATTTATATACCCTGGATTGATCGATATCCATACCCATACAGGTCTCTGGGAGGAAGGTATTGGAAGAGAAGGTTACGATGGAAATGAATATACCGATCCTGTAACACCTCACCTGAGGGCACTGGACGGCATTAATTTTCTTGACCGGGGATTTGAAGAAGCCAAAGCCAATGGAATTACTACAGTGAACATCATGCCTGGAAGTGCTAATGTCATTGGCGGGCAGGGGGTCGCTGTTAAAACTACAGGTGAAATACTCCTCAACCCATCGGGGATAAAAATGGCCTTAGGAGAGAATCCCAGAAGAGTGTACCGCTCCCAGAATCGGATGCCTTCAACAAGGATGGGCAACGCTTTTCTGATGAGAAAGGCACTCATTGAAACTCAAAACTATATAAAGAAGAAAGAAAAGGATAAATACCTATTCGACCTGAAATACGAGGCGCTATCAGGACTTTTTGAGGGAAAATATCCTGCAAGAATCCATGCTCACAGACAGGATGATATAGTGACCGCTATAAGAATTATGGAAGAATTTAATATAAAGGCTGTAATTGAACACTCTACTGAAGGTCATTTTGTCGCTGATTTTCTTAGTAAAAAGGGAATACCTTGCGCTCTGGGACCCATTATAACCACAAGAGTAAAGCAAGAGTTAAAGTTCAGAACACCTGAAACTGCAAAAGTTTATGAAGAAAAGGGCGTGTTATTTGCATTTACTACTGACTACCCTGTTATTCCAATATACGGTTTGCAGCTCAGTGCTTCCATTGCTCTCCAATACGGCCTCTCTAGGGAAACAGCTCTTAAAGCCATAACCATTAATGGAGCAAAAATCCTGGGGCTCGATAAGAGGATTGGCTCCATAAAAGAAGGTAAAGATGCCGATATAATTATCACTGACGGAGATATATTGGAACCTGTAACGAAGATTCTTCATACACTTATTAACGGTGAAATTGTTTATGAATATAAGGGCCCTGAGTCCCTACTCATGTAAGGAGGTTTAACATGAAAATACTTGTGGGTGGCATGATCTTTACAGGTAAAGAATTTATAGAAGGAGGAGCAATATATATTGAAAATGGCAAGATTATTAAAGTACTTAAAAGGAAATATTTGAGGAAGGAGGCTGAGATAATCGATTGCTCCGGAAAATATATATTACCGGGCCTCATTGATGCTCATACACATATCGGGTTGTATGAGGAAGGAGCGGGAAGGGATTATACTGATGGGAATGAAATGACAAAACCTGTTACGCCCCATCTATACGCCATAGACGCTGTCAGTCCCCATGACGTGGCTATAAAAAAGGCAAGAGAAAATGGTGTAACCTCAGTATTTGTGACCCCTGGGAGTGCAAACCCCATCGGGGGCATAGGCTCAGTTATAAAGTTAAAGGATGGACTTCCTCATAAGAATGTAGTAAAAAAAGAGGCGGGGATGAAATTTGCCTTTGGGGAAAACCCAAAATTTGTATACGGCCCTCAGAAGAAGATGCCTATGACAAGGATGGCAATTGCAGCCCTCATAAGGGAATCACTTTACAAGGCAAAATATTATGGCGAGAAAAAGAAAAGGAAAAGAGATTTTGAAACTGATGTGGAAATGGAAGCACTTCTCAAACTTCTTCGTCGGGAATTCCCCGCGAGAGCCCATGCCCATAGACATGATGATATAATGACTGCCCTCCGAATCAAAGAAGAATTTGGGTTCGATCTTGTAATCGAACACTGTACCAGTGGAGCGAAAGTCAAAGATCACCTCAAAGGTAAAGTGATTGGATGTGTTGTGGGGCCCGCTTTTGGGGTAAGTACAAAACCGGAATCAAGAGACATATCCTTTGAAACTCCAGGAATTCTCGCTAAAGAAGGCATACTTGTTGCAATCACTTCGGATCATCCGGTAACACCTTTAAAATATCTTAATATTTATGCGGCCATGGCGTTCAAGGAAGGTATGGAGGAAATAGAGGCTCTTAAAGCCATAACAATAAACCCGGCAAAAATTCTTGGTGTAGAAAAGAGAATTGGCTCCATCGAAAAAGGTAAAGATGCAGATATAGTAGTGTTCAACCGGCACCCATTTGATCTCCTTGCAAGGACTGAAATGGTGTTTATCGATGGGGAAAGGGTAAAGTAGTAAATCGGCGATTTTAACAAAAACTGGGTAAATTTAAGTTAGCTACTCTGAAGAATTTTCTTTGAGATTTTATTCACTTTGTTGGTGAGCTCTTCTTCATCAATACTTACCAGCTCACCCTTTCTCACTACTATTTTTCCGTTAACAATGGTGTAGTCTACTTCATGATTGTATCCTGTAAATACGAGGGCCGCAAGGGGATCTGATAGAGATCCTGCATACTGCAATGTGTTTACATTGAACAGTGCCAGATCTGCACCCATTCCTTCTTCAATATACCCTAATTTCTCAAGATGAAGTAATTCTGCTCCTCCCCTAGTTGCAAGATAAAGAGCCTCTCTTGCAGTTAAACCTGCGGAACCATATTTAACCCTTTGTAGCAACATGGCATTTCTCACTTCACCGAGCATATCAGAGGTATCATTTGAAGCAGAACCATCTACACCAAGACCAACCCTTATACCCATATCAATCATTTCTCTAATCCTGGCTATTCCAGATCCCAGCCTCATATTGGAAGTGGGGCAGTGAGAAACACCGGTATCTGTTTCTTTGAGTAACTTAAGTTCTTCATCGTTAAACCATATACCATGGGCAAAATATACATCTGGACCAAGCCATCCTAGCTCTTCCATAAGAGCAAGGGGCCTTTTTCCATATTTTTCGACACAGTATCTATCTTCATCTTCCGTCTCAGCAAGGTGGGTGTGAAGGACAAGATGATATTCTCTTGCTATCTTTGCAGTTTCTATCATAACATCTTTATCCACAGAAAATGGGCTACACGGCGCAAGTATTATTTTTTTCATGGAAAGAGGAGAAGGATCATGATATTCCTCAATAACTCTTAAAGTGTCCTCTATCACCTCGTCAGTGGATTGAACAACTTCATCAGGTGGGAGCCCACCTTTACTCTTTCCTCTTGTCATGGAACCCCTTGATGGTACAAACCTGATACCGCTTTTTGATGCTGCTTCGAATTGGGTTTTCATGAGGTCTCCTCTGAATTTCCGGTGATAAAGGTAATGGTGATCAGATGTGGTGGTTGCTCCCGTCTTTAGGAGCTCTGCAGTCGCAAGAAGTGTGGAATAGTATACAGCTTCCTCATCGATCCTTGCCCATATGGGGTAAAGATAAACAAGCCAGTCAAAAAGTTTTGCATTCTGTACCCCTTTCAAATTACGTGTCAGAATCTGGTACATGTGGTGATGGGTATTTATCATACCGGGAATCACCACATGATTGGAACAATCGATCAGCTCCACATCCTTATGATTAGGAGGTTCAATACCTTTTGCAATCTTTTTGATTATGTTACCTTCTATAAGGATATCATATCCTTCCAGTTCTTCTTTTTTATCATTGAATGTTGCAATGTAATAACAATTTTTAAGGAGTATCATTTTAAAAGTCCTACTCTTTCATTAAATTCTTTTATAAGTTCATCGATTTTGGGTGCAAGTCCATGGATTTTGCCCCAGTATTCACGGTAATCATACCATTGCGCATTAAGCTCTTCAATATCCTTACCTTGCTGTTCAATCCAGCTATAATACTTAAGATTATGAATCCTCTTTTTGTCATAATAGGAAAGCTCCAGCATATAATCAGTGGTTATATTCATTAAGAGTTCATAATCTTTAATTGCATCTTTTTCTGTGTATTTTCCCTTCGCATCTTCAAGTTCCTTCAATCTCGAACCATAAAGTTCCATGGAATCTGTGAAAACAGTGAGAATAATATCCTTTTCAGTCAATTCATAGTATTTTGCAAACTTTATTGCAGATATCATATTTCCAATAGATGATATGCCAAGAAGATCGAGATTATCAACTATTTCTTCAGGTACACCCTGTTCCTTGAGGTATTTCCTTCCCAGAGGTTCGTTAAAAAGTCTCAATAATCTTATAGCGTGTTCGTCATCAACAGCAATTACCATATCAGTATTTCTTACATTGTGAATCCATGGAACATGTTTATCTCCAATACCTTCAATTCTGTGTCCGCCGTATCCGTTTATAAGAAGAGTGGGACATTGAAGAGCTTCTCCCACAGCAATTTTGACTTCAGGATACTTTTCCTTTATATAATCTGCCGAACCAAGAGTCCCTGATGAACCGGATGAAAGAACAATACCGGCAACATGGTCCTTTTCTCCCATTTCTTTCTGAAGCACTTCTTCCATGGCATTCCCTGTTACTTCATAATGCCAGAGGTGATTACCAAATTCATCAAACTGGTTAAAGATCACCACATCATCTCTTGTATTCTTCAGTTCCCAGCACTTGTCAAATATCTCTTTTACATTACTCTCACATCCCGGAGTTGCAATCACTTCACCTGCCAGTCTGGACAACCACTCGAATCTCTCTCTGGACATCTCCTCTGGTAATATAGCTATGGATTCACATGCAAGGAGTGCCGCCACATAGGCTCCTCCACGGCAGTAATTACCCGTAGATGGCCACACAGCTTTGTGAGTTGTGGGATCAAATTGACCTGTTATAAGCCTAGGGACAAGACATCCAAATGTTGCCCCCACCTTGTGAGAGCCTGTAGGGAACCATTTACCCACCAGCGCTATAATTTTTACTTTAACACCGGTTAGTTCAGATGGGAGAATCATATAATTAACACCATTGAATAATCCGCCAAAGGGCTTCGGCTCATTTTTCCAAGTAATTCTGAAAAGATTTCTTGGGTGTACATCCCAGAGCCCTATATTTTTCAGCTCTTCTTTAATCTTGTCTGGAATCAGCTCTGGATTCTTCATCTGCTCAAAGGTAGGAATAATGATATTCCTTTCTCTACAGCGCGCCACAGTCTTCTCCAGCTGTTTTTCGTTAATTTCAAGATTTATCATTTTATACTCCTTGCTAAAGGTTATAATTTTAAAACTTTATATTCATTTATTCCAAATTTTTCCACTGCTTCAGCAAAGACATCCTCCCTCACTGTTATGTAAACCGTTTTGTCCAGTGAAAGTACCTTCTTAATTACTGTATAAAGCCCTTTCTCTTCAACCTCAAGAGGCCCAATTTCATCTATAAAAACAGGCTCAATTCCCTTAGATATAATTTCATCAACAATTTTATCTGCAAATTCTATTCCTTTTTTTGAAAAACTGAACGGCCCATATACAAATGCTTCATGCCACTTTTTCGGAATATTATCCCTCCAAGTTGCAAAATCCTCTTCCTCCTCTGTCGAAAGTCTCCTTATCCGGTATCCCCAAAGCTTTTGCTTTACATGAACTTTTTTAAGGATAAATCCATCCCCACACTTTTTCCTTTTATAAAGACCAAGAAGCTTAGTGCTTTTTCCACTATTAACTCTACCGATTATGAAGAAGACCATTCCATTTTTAAATGATGGTGCCCTGACTTTCCGTATCTCACCGCTTGCATCTCAGAAATTATAGATATGGCTATTTCATGAGGAGTTTCCCCACCAATATCAAGCCCAACTGGAGTGTATAAAATATTCAAATCAATGTCTTTCTTCAGCTCGCTCCTCAGCCTTTTAACAAGGGTACTAGCTTTATTTGGAGAAGCCACAAGTCCTATGTAACAAGGTTTCACATCCGCTTCATAAATTTTTTTGAGAACAGTGTAGTCCGTTACATGAGAATGAGTGGTTATTACAAAAAAACTTCCCTCAGGAATTTCAATATCTTCGATAGCCTTTTCGTATCCTGTCAGAATTTTTTTATGGGCACCCTCAAGGTCTTCTAGGATATCTTTGCGAGAATCTATCACTGTAATAAAATAATCTAGTTTCCTGAGGTGATACACCAATGCTTTCCCAACATGTCCGGCTCCAAATATATAAACTCTGGGGCCAGTACCTATATATTCATAAAATAGGGAGACGTTTCCTCCACATAACATATCCGATCTTACCGCACCCTTATCACCTTCACCTGATAGGTCGTATTTTTCCAAGAGATTCTTCTTCTCTTTGAGAATGGAAAGGGCTCTTTTCACTGCAATTTGCTCAAGAGTACCCCCACCCACTGTCCCAAGCTTTGAACCATCAGGCTTCACCAGCATTTTATCCCCGACCCTTGAAGGACCAGAACCTATTTTTTCCACCACAGTAATCAAAACTCCTTCTTTGCCTTCTTCTCGTAGTCTTATTACCTCTTTCAGGACATCAACCAAAATATTCCTCCCTTAACAGCGCAACGTATTGAATCCCCTTCATATCTTTAAAAGGTGTTCCTTCTTTAACCTGATTAAGCACGAGAGGAATATCAAGAACCAATGTTCCACAGATGGCATCCACGCCATAGTCAAATAGAATTGAAGATAATGGTGTAGTGGGCCCCAAAACAATTACGTAACTTCTTCGACGGGTCCATTTTACAATCTCCTCAAAACTTTTATTTGCAATGGCGGTGCCGGTTATTGCCACAACATCACAGGCAGGTAGGTATTCAGGGATGTCCTCCTCCCTGAGATCTCCAGCACGAGGCATCTTTTCAAAAATATATAATTCCCTGAATTCTTTCTTGATTTCATCAAGAAACGGAAAATGTCCTATCACACCCACCACTTTCATTTTGCCTTTCTTTAAAATAAGCTCTTTTGCATTGATAGATTTAAATTTTTCCCTCTCCACGGGAAGTGCGCTGTTTATTGCAGCCATACCTACAGAAACTTCCAGGGGATTCTCTGAAAAAACGTATCCTGCAACCTCTCTCACATTCATACTCGTAAGAGCACCAGAGTTTTTAACCCGCTCGTGTGGGAAAACATCGCTTTTCAATGTGGCTGATAAACCACAATTCCGAGTCCATACCAGTGTATTAAAAACACCTATAACGACTTCTTTGACAGGATACTCTGTTATGTTGTCTATTAAGTCTGCTAATAAAGACATCTTAGATCACCACCTCCAGAGTAACTGCCAAAAGAAATAATAATAAACTAATAACAGGTTTTGTGGCAGGGATCCTAATCAGTATCCTTCCCACTTTTTCTTTTTCAAAATGTAAAATCAATGCTACCAAGAATCCATTTATAACTCCATCCAGAAAGAGAAACCTCATAATGGACATTAAGCCCCTTTCCACTATCCCAAAGGAGAATGGTATCAGAATTAAATATATTATAAAAAACGCCCTCCATGAAATACTCAATACACTACCTTCAAATAGAGGAAATCTCTTTGAAATTGGATTATAAATTCTCCAGAAAATTAAAACTGCCACTGCCTCCAGCATAATGGAAATAGCGGGGTTGATCGTATCCTGAGGAGGGAGCAGGGGTATAAAAAGGTCAGTAAGTTTAACAAGAGCAGCAACTGAAGCGGTATAAAGAATACTTTCCAATCTTGAGGTCTCTCTGAAGGCAATCCGCATTATATAAAAAGCTAAGGGGAACATAAAAAAGCCTGCAATACCAGGTATTGTAAACTGAGAGACTACATGGAAAAAGTAACCAAGAGTAGCTTCAAGTATACCCCATAAGCTTCCCAGAAAAATGGAAATAATCACCATATCTTTTTTATTGCTTTTCATTTTATCTCCTCCTTTAAAAAATATTCAAGAATTTTCAGGGATATTGTTTTTCTATAACGGGCAGTGGATCTTTGATCGTCAATGGGCCTTATTATTCTAGCGTATTTTTCCAAGATGTCAGGAATTTTAGCTATTATTTTTACCTTATTTTTTCCTATGATTTCTTCCTCGATTTCCGGTGCCCTCAGAGGAGTCGGAGCAACTGCTCCGAAAGAAATTCTTATATCCTTTATAATCCCGTCATCAAGTCTTGCCACCCCTGCGAAGGATACCTTAGATAAGGAATTAGCCTTTCTTGTTCCCACCTTTCTATAAAAGACAATATTGAAAAACTCAACTGGAATAATAATCTCTTTTAGAAGTTCTTCTTCTTTTAAATCTGTGGACCCTGGACCTTTTATGAAATCCATAATCTTCATCTCTCTCTCGGAGGTAAAGCTCGAGAGGACCACCCGGGCGTTCATTACATAAAGCGGAGGCAATGTATCCCCCGCGGGAGATGCATTACAAATATTTCCTCCGATGGTGGCAAGATTTCTTATGGCAGGGGAGGCTATCTCAGCTATTGCGTATTTTAAGATCAGGGGAATATCTCTATTTTCCAGAATCTCGCTCAGGGTACTTAAAGCTCCTATTCTTACTCTTCCTTCTTCAAATTTTACACCCGTTAACTCTTTTACTTTATGGAGGAATAATACGGGCTTCTCAAAATAAGGTGCAAGACCCCGCAACCTTCCTCTCTTAACCATGAGATCTGTACCACCGGCAAACGGAATGGCTTTTTCCTCTTTCCTGATCCTAAGAGCTTCTTTAAGACTTTGAGGCATAAATACTTTCACCATAATCCCTTTCCTTTGAGAGCTGCTAATAAAACTGCATCCACAATCATATTATAACCAGTACACCTGCATAGATTTCCTGAAAGTGCTTCTCGCACGTCGCTTTCTTCTGGTGACGGATTCTGGGAAAGTAAAGCTTCTATGGCCATCACCATTCCTGGAGTACAGAATCCGCATTGTACAGCACCTGCTTCGAGAAAGGCTTCTTCTATGATTTTATATTTCTTCGTATTTTTGTATCCTTCTATGGTGAGCACCTCCTTTCCATCAACCTGAGCCACAGGTATAAGGCACGAGTTCATAAGTTTCCCATTAACTAATACCGCGCAGGCCCCGCATTCACCCTCCCCACAACCTTCCTTGACTCCCTTAAGGGCAAAATCTTCTCTCAATACATCCAGAAGCCTTTTCAGAGGGTCCACATCTATCTCTACCTTCTTATGGTTTAAAACAAATCTAATCTTCACTCCCCCTCTCCTCCAAATCCATTATATCCTCAGGTGTGACGGGAATTTTCTTTACCGGAATTCCGAGAGCATGCTGAATTGCTGCACAGACAGCAGGAGCTGCTCCCACAAACGGTAATTCCCCTGCACATTTTGCACCAAAGGGTCCATATTTATAGGGATTTTCAACAAGACGACTCTCTATTTTCGGAAAATCCTTGGATGTAGGAATAATATAGTCAGTAAGGCTATTGTGAAGGATCTTTCCATTCTTCATCTCCATCTTTTCCATGAGAGCATAGGCCAGACCCTGGACAATACCACCTTCTATCTGGCCTTTGATTATTCTCTCATCTATTGCAACACCAATATCATACACCGCCCAGATACCTTTAACTTCAACTTCATAGGTTATTGGATCTACTTCCACCTCTACAACATTTGCGCCCCAAGAGTATTCAGGATAAGCATCACCTTCCATCCTCTCCTGGTCCCATCTTATGTATTCGGGATGTTTATATACACGACTTACTTCTAACTCAGGAGCTTCGTTCCATCTTTCCCTTAATTCACGGGCAGCTCTTTCTAAAAGTCCTCCAACTATCATCACAGTCCGAGAGGCCACAGTCGGGCCTGAATCTGGTACCCTATCCGTATCAGGATTTTCGTAAATTACATCATCCAAAGGAATATGCAAGGTATGAGACACAATTTTTCTTAAGGTAGTAAGGGGACCCTGCCCCATGTCAACATTAGCTACAAGAATCTCTACTTTCCCATCCCGCCTTTTTCTGAGCTTGACTTTAGCCTTGATAATTTCTTCTCCCTTACCTGTAAAACCACATCCATGAAAGAAAAGAGAAATTCCAATTCCCCTCAATTTCTCTCTCTCTTTTTTAAATTTCCGGTATTTATCTCTATAACGTGACATACTGTCTATAATTTCCACCATCTCCTGGAGTTTCACTTCACTCCGGATCAGTCCTCCTGTGGATGTATAATCACCTTTTTTCAAAACATGTTTTAACTTAAACTCCAGAGGGTCCACACCCAATTTCTGAGCAAGGTGATGCATATGCATCTCAATAGCAAAAAAGGCCTGGGGGGCTCCGAATCCTCTGAAAGCTCCTGAAGGAACTTTATTTGTCGCGACTACTCTACCTCGAACCCTTACATTAGGTATTCTGTAGACACCGGTAGCAGCAAACATTGCTCTCTGGAGAACTACAGTAGAAAGCCCGGCATACGCTCCTCCATCAAGGATTATATCTACATCCATCCCCATGATGTTATGATTATCGTCTAAGGCTGTTCTGAATTTTATCAAAGAGGGATGTCTTTTAGTTGTTACTTCGATATCTTCCTTTCTGTCAAAAATGAGCTTTACTGGCTTCTTTGTTTTTATAGCTGCTAATGCTACATGCCCTGCAATGAGAGAGGGATACTCCTCCTTTCCACCAAACCCTCCCCCTGTTGTGGTAGCAACCACTCTAACCTTGTCTTCTGGCCATCCCAGGGCTTCAACAAGGGCATTTTTCACATAATAGGGACACTGCATGGATCCGTAGACCGCCACTCTTCCATTCTCATAAAACCCCAGCATTCCCTGAGGCTCAAGATATATATGCTCTTGATAGCCTGTCCTATACTCATCCCTGATTATAAGGTCCGCTTTTTTAAAACAAGAGTCCAGGTTGCCTTTTTCGAAATAATAGTCACCAAAGAGATTATCTTCGCCGTATATCGGGGGTTTATTACTTGTAAGGGCCTCTTCTATCGACAATATGGGAGGCAGATCTTCATACTCTATCTTTACCCGTGATGCTATTCCGTAAACTTTTTCCAGATCTGGTCCAACGACTAGAAGTATTGGCTCTCCTACGTAGTTCACTACATCCTCAGCAAAAAAGGGCATATCATCTAAAATCATTTTAACTCTGTTTTTACCTGGAACATCATTTTTATCCACAATAAAATAGCCTGAAGGTAAGGGGGGAATTTTTATGGATTTAATTTTTGCTCTTGGCTTTTCTGATCTCACAGTAACAGCATGAAGAACATCATCAAAAATATAATCATCTACAAACTTAGCTTCACCTTTGATCTTTAGGGGACCATCAACCCTCTTTACAGGTTCACTGATTCTTTTTTTCAAACCTGTGTCTGATTTTTTCATAATCCTCTACGGTGTCAACATCTATTATAATGCCATTATCAGGAACTTCAAGAATCGCATATCTGTTCTTCTTTATAAAATTTCTGAGATTTGAATCATCTGGCTCCTCAAGTAGCGACCTCTTTAGACTACCTCTCAAAAGCACAGGATGACCCTTTTTGCCCCTGTATGCAGGAATTACTATGTCAGCATCAACTTCAAGTAAGGCTCTATAAACATTCTCCCTTATAAGTGGGCAATCCCCGGGCAAAATAAAAAATCTTTCTGCTTGGACATATTTTACACCCTCTTTCACAGAGCTAAACATCCCTCTTTTATAATTTTTATTGAATACAACCTCGACCTTTTCATAGCTTGATAGTATCTCTCTCAATCGCTCTATTTTATAACCGCCTACCACTATAATCCGTGAGGAAACCTGATAGGGCCCTTCTATAGTTCTTTCTATAAGAGTTTTATCCCCAAGAGGAAGCTCCATTTTAAATACCCCAACCCTCTCTGAAAGTCCTGCAGCCAGAACAATTGTTTCAATATTCATCTCACTATTTCCTCAATGTTTCTAATAGCTCTTTGGGGAAATTCTAATCTCCTCTTAGCAGCATCTATATCTTTAAGACCGTTACCTGTAATGAGAAGTACTACCACCGAATCTCTGTTCAGAGTGTCTTTAACCTTAATAAAGCCTGCTAAGGAGGCACTGGCAGCAGGTTCTGCAAAAAGTCCTGTTGTGGAAGCCAGCAATTTCTGGGCCTCTAAGATCTCTCCATCATTTACTTTTACACATTTACCCCCAAAATCTTTAAGCTGTTTAATTGCATAATAACCGTTTCTTGGAATATTCACAGATATTGAATCTGCCACGGTTCTTGCGTTTATAGGCTCAAAACTGCCATTTTCAAGAGCTTTACAGATTGCATCACTTCCCTCAGCCTGAATCGCATATACCACAGGGATTGTATCGGCAAGGCCTAGTCTTTTAAGGTCTCTGAATCCCTTATAAACCCCACCAAGAATAACTCCATCTCCCACAGGGACGAATATATAATCTGGAACCCTGCCAAGTTGCTTAAAAATTTCTATTGAAACTGTCTTCTTGCCTTCTATGGTCAGGGGGTTGTAAGCTGTATTTCTTGAGAGGCTTCCAGTTATTTTTGAATATTCAAGAGAGAGATCATAGGCTCTGTCATAATTTCCATCAACTGGTATAACTCTGGCTCCATACTGGAGGGACTGGATAATTTTAGCTTTGGGTGCTGAAACAGGGACAAAGATAGTAATATTCAATCCCTGAGCTGCACCCACACCTGCCATGGAAGACGCAGCATTCCCGGTGGAAGCTATAACTACATCTTTAATCCCATGTTCCTTGGCAAAGGCAGCTACGAGATATGATGCTCTATCTTTCAGAGACCCCGTGGGATTAAGTGTATCGTCCTTTAGAAAAAGATTTGAAAAACCTAATATTTTCCTAAGATTTACAGGGCGCCAGAGTGGTGTATTTCCAACTGGAATAGGGGGAAAAAATTTAGCTCTTACCGGCAAGAAATCAAGAACATTGAATTTTTCAGGATTATCCTCATCCTGAAGCTCAAAATCAACTTCTAAAATTCCCCTAAGGGGCTTGTTAAGTTCCTGTTTTTTAGAGCATGCAGGACATACCATCAAATCTGGCTTAATTTCGAACTCTCTTCCACATTCACTACACTTATAAAAAAATTGCACTAAACCCTTCCTCCCATGAGAAGAGCTAAAATTGCCTTGGCTGTGTGTAGCCTGTTCTCCGCCTCATCATATATTATAGAGTTTTCACTATCTATAACTTCATCGGTAACCTCATGGCCTCTATCTGCAGGGAGAGCATGCATTATCTTTGCATCTTTCTTTGCGAGAGAAAATCTTTTTGAATCTAGTATCCAATCCTTATGCCTTTCAAGATTTTCTTTCATTATTCTCATATGTTCCTCATCATCCACATACTCATCAAAATATGCAAAACCTCCCCAGTTTTTAGGAATAATTATATCTGCATCTTCTACAGCTTCGTCCATATCATGAATTATGGTTAATTTCCCTCCATGGACTTCAGCATTCTTTTTCGCTCTTTCAATAATTTCTTTTTGAAGAGGAAATTCTTCAGGATGAGCCAGAACTACATCCATGCCGTATCGCGGAAAAAGGAGAATCTGGGATTGAGGAACAGAAAGCGGCTTGGCATGAGTTGTTGCATAGGCCCAAGAGACTGCCACCTTTAAACCCCTCAAGTCCTGTCCATAATATTCTCTAATCGTCATTAAATCAGCGATTACTTGGAGGGGATGATAAACATCATCCTGCATAGAAATTACAGGGATATCTGAATGTTTCGCAATTTCATTGATATATTTGTTCCCTATATTATAAAAACAATTTCGGATGGCGATGCCCTCTCCCATCCTCGAGAGAACCTTGGCTGTATCTTTGGGTGACTCACCATGAGCAATTTGCATTTTGTCAGCAGTAAGATCATGGGCATGACCTCCAAGCTGAGTCATTGCTGCTTCAAGAGAGTTGCGGGTTCTCGTAGACTGCTCAAAGAATATCATGAAGAGTGTCTTGTGTTTCAGGAACTCCGTTATTTCTCCCATGGCAAATCTTCTTTTTAGCTCCAGAGCCACTTCAATCACTGTATCAATTTCCTGCTTTGTCCATGTATCAAAAGTTATGAGATGCCTGCCTCTGAAGATAGTCTTCATAATTACCTCCTTAAAATAGCTTGAGTATATATAATATTACCATCCTGTCATTAAATCAAAAAACTAACAAAAACTACCACCTTCACGAATGTCCGGGACAGAATAAAGTCAAAAAGTACCTGATATAAAAAGAGTATTTAATCTCTCACCAAACTGATAGTAGGGTCCTTTTTATCCCCTGATAACAATAGTGTGTATCTATTATCAGGTTCAAGAGGCTCAACCTGCTGAGTACTATACAGTCTTCCAAATGTGTCTCTAATAGTGGAATCATTTATATCTACCCAGATATAGTTTAATATAAGACTGCCTGACCATACTTTAAAATAGGAAGTAGTGTCTCCTGGAAGAAGAGGGGGTGTGGTTGAATCTACAAATACTTGTCCGTTGACTGCAAGATAAACAAGTTTTGAATCTGTAAATCCATTTATTACTCTCAGATCAGGATTTTCAGGATTTTCCTCCGGCGACTTACAGGAAAACGCTAGAAGAACAGATATAACAGCTATATAAGATATAATTTTAGATATCACACCTCTGCTTTTCAAAACAATTACTTCAGAGTTCCGCCTCTGCTCTCCTTGTGGCGTGGCAGTTGAAATTTACTGCTACAGGAAGTGAGGTAATATGAGTTGCAGAGTACTCCACATGAACATCAAGGGCTGTAGTTATACCACCGAGACCCTGAGGACCAATCCCTAGTTTATTAATCTCATCTATCAACTCCTCTTCCAGTTTAGCATAAAATGGGTCAGGGTGTCGTACACCCAGCGGCCTCAGTAGAGCCTTTTTTGCAAGATAAGTTGCATATTCGAAGGTTCCACCTATACCCACACCAAGCACAACGGGAGGGCATGGATTCGGCCCAGCTTCTTCAACTGCTTTAATGACAAATTTCTTTACACCTTCTATACCTTCTGCCGGTGTTAGAATTACCAGTTTTCCCATATTTTCGCTTCCACCACCCTTTGGTAAAACGGTAATTTTCATTTTGTCCCCGGGAACCAGCTCCACATGAATAAATGCAGGGGTATTATCACCTGTGTTCTTCCTTCTCAAAGGATCTCGTACAATTGATTTCCTCAAATATCCCTCTGTATAGCCTCTTCTAACTCCCTCATTTATCGCCTCATGTAGGTTTCCCCCCACTATATGAACATCCTGTCCAAGCTCAACAAATACAACTGCTGAACCTGTGTCCTGGCAGATAGGGATTCGTTCTCTCTGAGCAATATCAGCATTCTCTAGTAACTGTTTAATAACTTCTTTACCAACCTCGGATTCCTCTTTCTCTAAGGCCTTAAGAAGAAATTCTCTAACATCCTGAGGAAGTTCATAATTTGCTTTAATGCAAAGATTTTTAACGGTGCCTATTATCCTATCTACATGAATTTCCCTCATCCTATCTCCTCTGGCATTGGCCGTATATAACCTTCTTCCATATGTTTTTTGGTCATCTCCCTAGCCCTCTTGATGACTTCTTCAGCTCTCCTATAAGATTCTTCGTAACTCAATGTTACTCTCGCTACTCCCTGTTCTATTGCCTTCATAGCAACTGCAGCAGCTTCTCTGGGGAAAACCTCCCAATCATCCATTGTTGGGATAATATAATCTTCTCTGAGTCCCTTGTCTTCAGCTACCTTAGCAAGTTCATAGGTAGCTGCAAGGCACATCTCATCCGTTATGGTTCTTGCTTTTACATCCAGAGTCCCCCTGAAAATCCCCGGAAATCCGAGAGAATTATTTACCTGATTTTCAAAATCAGAACGTCCTGTAGCTACAATCTTTGCACCTGCCTCCTTGGCTTCCCACGGCCAGATTTCAGGGATAGGATTAGCACAGGCAAATACAATAGGCTCTTTTGCCATGGATCTTATGTTGTCCTGGGATACAACTCCCGGTCCTGGCTTAGAATAGCCTATGAACACATCCATATCTTCAAAAGCTTCATCTTGGCCCCCTCTTCTGTCCTCTCTGTTTGTTTTTATCACCAGCTCATAATTATAGGGAAACTTCTCCTTGAGGTCTTCTCTATCTTTATAAACGATACCCTTTCTATCAACAAGAATTATATTACCGGGGTCCACACCTGCAGCAATAAGAAGCCTCAAGGTGGCAAGACCGGCTGCTCCTGTCCCCAGCATAATGATTTTTAATTTCTTAAACTCTTTACCAACTATTTTTGCGGCATTAATCAGTCCTGCAACAGTAACAGCAGCAGTCCCCTGCTGGTCGTCATGCCACACTGGAATATTCATCTCTTTCCTTAATCTATCCAGAATGTAAAAGCACTTTGGCTTTGCTATGTCTTCAAGATTGATACCCCCAAAGGAAGGCTCAAGTAATTTGACAGTCTCAATAAACTTTTCCGGATCCTTGGTATCCAGACATATGGGGACTGCATCAACACCTCCAAGATACTTGAATATAAGAGCCTTACCTTCCATAACAGGCATGGCTGCATGGGGGCCAATATCTCCCAGGCCAAGAACCCTCGTACCATCAGAAACCACCGCAATTGTATTCCATTTAGCAGTATGTTCATAAACCAGATCCACGTTCTTTTCGATTTCCCGACAAGGCGCAGCCACACCTGGAGTATACCATATGGCAAAATCTTTAACGCTTCTGACTGGGACCTTGGGAACTGTCTCTATCTTTCCACCATAATAGGGATGCAATTTAAGGGCATCTTGAGCAGGTTTTTTTGCCTTTTCCAGCAACTCTTTTTTGATTTCTTCATCACTTTTTCTCATGTTTCTCTATCTCCTTTTTCTGCCATTCCACAGCCGCATCTCCATAGAGAAGTTCATTCACTTCATCTGGGTTGGACATCTCTATCTCAAATAGCCACCCCTTCCCATAAGGATCCTCATTAATGATGGCAGGGTCATCTTCCAGCTCTTCGTTTATTTTCGTTATTGTCCCTGATACCGGGGCATATATTTTCCCAAGCCATTTTCCGGTTTCAAATGAACCTATAACCTGATCCTTTTCCACCTCGTCTCCTTCCTCCGGGAGCTCTATATAGGATATCTCACCAGCAAGTTTCTGGTTGAAATCTGTGATACCCACGATGGCTTTGTTACCTTCCACTCTTACCCAGAGGTGCTCAGGATGATAGTAGAGCTCCTCAGGCAGTTTATATTCTCCCACCATTCTCATCTTTATTCCTCCTTTTTATCCCCCTGAAATAACCTTAATAATTTCTACTTCTTTATCACCGTCAATATAATCTTCAAGACTTACCAGTTTTCCTTCTACTATCATAAGGACAGCCTCCGTATTAAGTCCCAACTTACGTATTATATCTCTACCTCTAAGCCTCCCTTCAAATTCATATTCTCTACCGTCATATTTCACCTTCATACTCTACCTCCCATTTTATTATAAAGCTACCGTTTTACTCTTACAATATAATTATTAAATTTTAAAAAGTTTGACATACAGTCAAAATTTGATTTAAAATTAAATAAACAGGAGGTTGGTGATGCGGGTGAAAATTATATTGGTCCTATCGTTTATGTTCTCTTTTGCTGGAGCACAGCTTATTGTGCCAGGAAATACCATGGATATTCCTCAGGCTTTTTCTTCTAAGGATAAACCTCATTTAGAATTTACTCTGCTGGGCTCTGCAGAATTAAAGGAACACGGACTTTCAGAGATTTACAGTGGTCTTTATCCGGGATTTGGAGCCTATCTTGGTGCATATTACAAGGCCTTTAAGGCCGGCCTTGCTATAACGCAGAAAAGAGGGGTAGAAATAAGCTTTATTCACACCCCTCTTTTTACAGATAAATACAATCTTGCATGGGGTATAGATGGTCTTATAATACCCGATATGGAATCGGAGGGTACTGAAAATATTGTGGAAGATTCGGCATCTCTATTTGAAAGAATTCCTCTTTTTGCTCAGGTGGGAGTAACTCCAGTCAAATATCTCGCCTTTACAGGCGGGATCGGGCTGGGTAAATATGCTACAGAAACATCTCCAGTAAGAATGAAGCTACCCGGTTTATATATGAGTGTTGAAGTACAGCCTCTCGAAAAGCTTAAACTATTCTGGGAAGGATTTTACCCCTCACAGAAGAGAAATCTAGGAATCTCTTATTCTCCTCTGGATGGCATTGAAATAGCCATGGGCGTGAAATATGCTGATTATACTCCAGAAAAGTTCACTGCGGACCATGCAATATTTGCCATCAGGGTATCAAGGCCTTTAGAAGCACTTTTTGGCCCCAAATATATTATCGTGACAGGCAGAGTATACAATGTGGAAACTGGAGAACCAATAACATCAGGAACCGTATCTTCCCAGGAAGATGCTTTCAAGCCTATTCCTATAAGTATGGATGGAAGTTTCCTTCTCAAACTGAAACCTGGGTATTACACCTTTATAGTAAATGCTGGTAAAAAATATGAAAAGCTTGTAAAGCTTATCGAGATTCCGGAGGGAAAGGAAAAATTAGCCCTGGCGATAAAGATAAAATATAGTAGAGAATATAAAACCTATCTTAATCATATAGAAAAAGCAAAGAAATTTTTGGAAAAAGAATATTTTGACCTGGCGTTAAGGGAGGTTGAAAACGCAATTAAAATTTTCCCTGACGAAGTTGAGGCACAGGATTTGAAAGACAGAATAGTCGAAACAAAAAACAGGAAAATAGCCGAATTGAAAGCAAAAGCCACTATAAGCGAGAGAAACAAGGATTATGAAGAGGCTCTAAAATATTATAAGGCAGTTCTTAAAATTGACCCCACCGATAGAGAAGCAAAGGAAGGTGTAGATAGAGTTAATATTTTAATTCTCGAAGCTAAGAAAAAAGCTGAACTTGAAAAAGAGAAACGTCTCAGGAAGAAAAAACCGGTTAGAAGGGCAAAACCGGATATTTCCAAACTTCTTTCCAGAGGAAAGAGACTTTTCTTTGAAGGGAAATATAAGGAAGCAAAGTCTGTTTTCCTTCAGGTTTTGCGAGTGGATCCAGCAAACAGAGAAGCTAAGTTTTATCTTGATAAAATAAATACCTATCTCCGGGCGCTGGAAAAATAGAAAGTTCGCAAAACTGATTTTTGTAGTTAAATTCTATTCCCTTTTTGACTAAACATAATAACTATTTTAAAATTGTTACGTTAAAAAGGAGGAAATAATGTCTCTAAAACCGGAAATCAAAACTCAACTTCCAGGACCAAAAGCAAAAGAACTATTGGAAAAAGATTCAAAATATATTTCCACTTCCTATACACGAAGTTATCCGGCGGTCATAGAAAGAGGTGAAGGGGTATGGGTTTATGACGTGGATGGAAATCGATTTCTAGACGTGAACGCAGGAATTGCTGTGTGTGCAACTGGGCACGCTCATCCTCAGGTAGTTAAAGCTATTAAAGAACAGGCTGAAAAATTACTTCATTATTCTGGAACTGATTTTTATTATCCTTATCAAATTGAACTGGCAGAAAAACTGGCAGAGATTACCCCTGGCTCTCAAAACAAAAGGGTCTTTTTCTCTAATTCAGGAGCAGAGGCAAATGAAGCAGCTCTTAAGCTTGCGCGGTATAAAACGAAGAGGCCAATTTACATTGCTTTCCTGGGTGCTTTCCACGGAAGGACTTTTGGTACAGTTAGTCTCACTGCTTCTAAGGCTGTACAGAGAAGATATTTTTCTCCCTTACTTCCTCAGGTAGTTCATATTCCCTATCCAAATCCTTACAGGCCTATCTTTGGAGTTAAACCAGAAAAATTGACTGATACAATCATAGATTATCTTGAAAATTATATCTTTAAAACCATCGCACCTCCAGAAGAAGTAGCGGCAATAATTTTTGAACCTATCCAGGGAGAAGGAGGATATGTTATACCTCCTGCAGATTTCTTCCCTAAATTAAAAGAACTGACTGCAAAGTACGATATCCTGCTTATAGATGATGAAGTCCAGGCAGGTATGGGAAGAACCGGCAAAATGTTTGCCATAGAGCACTGGGGTATTATACCTGATATAGTCACCATAGCCAAAGGCATAGCTTCGGGACTTCCACTAGGTGCCACAGTTGCCAGAAGATCGCTCATGGACTGGGAACCAGGGACACATGCCAATACCTTTGGTGGAAATCCGGTCTCCTGTGTGGCTGCATTAAAAACTATCGAACTATTGGAAAACGGCCTCATTGAAAATGCTCGTGTTGTAGGAAGTTATCTAAAAGAGGAACTTGAAAAACTTGCACAAAAATTTGACTTTATAGGTGATGTAAGAGGATTGGGGCTTATGATAGGAGTGGAAATTGTTAAGGACAGGATGTCCAAAGAGCCCGCACCTCAAATTAGAAATAAAATTGTTAATGAGGCATTTAAAAGAGGACTGCTGCTCCTGGGATGTGGTCCTAACACCATTAGATGGTCGCCACCATTAATAATCAAAAAAGAGGAAGTAGATATTGCTCTTGAGATTTTTGAAAAGGTACTTCAAGAGATTTAAAAGGAGGTTAATATGAAGAAAAAAGTTATTATAATGGGCGCTGCAGGAAGAGATTTCCATAATTTCAATGTTTATTTCAGAAACAATGAAGAATTTGAGGTTATTGCTTTTACAGCAACCCAGATCCCCAACATAGAGGGAAGGAAATACCCAAAAGAATTGGCAGGTAAACTCTATCCCGATGGTATTCCTATATATCCTGAAGATGAACTGGAAAATCTGATTAAGAAACATAATGTCGATTTAGTAGTTTTTGCATACTCTGATGTTTCCCATGAATATGTGATGCACCGAGCTTCACGAGCTATGGCTGCAGGCGCCAATTTCATGCTTATGGGAGCAGATTCCACCATGTTGAAATCAAGAAAACCAGTTATTGCAGTGTGTGCTGTTAGGACAGGAAGTGGAAAGAGCCAGACCACAAGGAGAGTAGCAGAAATACTCAAAAAACTAGGGAAGAAAACTGTTGTTATAAGGCATCCGATGCCATATGGAGACCTAACAAAACAAATTGTGCAGAGATTTGAGACATTTGAAGATCTTGATAAACACAACTGTACTATCGAAGAAAGAGAAGAATATGAACCTCATCTTGAAAGAGGAAATATAGTTTATGCAGGTGTGGATTACGGAAAAATTCTGGAACAGGCAGAAGAGGAAGCAGATGTGATTCTTTGGGATGGTGGGAATAATGATATGCCCTTTTATAAACCAGACCTATTGATAGTGGTCGCAGACCCGCATAGACCTTATCATGAGATCACATACCATCCAGGTGAAACAAATCTGAGGATGGCAGATGTCATCGTGATAAATAAAGTTGAAACTGCTTATCCTGAAGATATCGAAACTGTCAGGGAAAATGCAAGGGCATCAAATCCCGATGCCATTATTCTAGAAGCTGCTTCTCCAATTTTTGTTGAAAATAGCGAGCAAATAAAAGGTAAACGTGTTCTTGTTGTAGAAGATGGTCCAACTCTGACACATGGTGAAATGAGTTACGGTGCAGGTGTGGTAGCTGCTGAAAAATATGGAGCCAGAGAGTTGGTAGATCCAAGGCCTTATGCAGCTGGCTCCATAAAGAGCACTTATGAAAAATATCAACAGATAGGTGCTCTCCTTCCTGCTATGGGGTATTCAAAAGAGCAACTCCAAGAACTTGAAGAGACCATAAACAAAACACCTGCAGATTTGGTGGTTGTTGCAACTCCTATAAATCTGGGCAAGATTTTAAACTTGAACAAACCCTATGTTAGAGTAAAATATGAACTTCAGGAAATAGGTAGACCAACATTGCAAGACATTATAGTAAAGTTCTTTAGGGGGGTATAAAATGGAAAATAAAGAAGAACTCCGTAAAGAAATTACGGAGATTCTTTCTGAAAAAATCAATAAATATCTGGAGGAAGTTAGCAAAGAGGTTGAAAAACTCCTTGGAGAAATCTCAGAAAATCTAAAAAACCTCATACAGGAAAAAGAGGAAGCTCTTAAAAAAGAAGTCGAGGGAAAAATCCAAGGAGTTTCCGCTAGCGAGGATGTAGAAACATCATTTAAAAACAAAATCAATGAGCTATTGGAGGAGAGTGAGCATAAAATTGAGGAAGAGCTTCATAATATTGCCCAAGAGGTATTTGAGAAGAACAAAAAAAACATTCAGAAAAATATCGAGAAGGCCATCAAAGATAAAAATACAGCGAAACAGATAACCGACTATATCCTCGTATGGTTGAAGGAACAGGAGGATCTTATAAAAGAAAATCTCCTCCCTCTTTTTGATGAATTGAAAGAAACACAGAGGGCTGAACTCTCAAAAACCTTTGAAGATACATTAAAGAATGTGGATATCCTGAAAGACTTAAAAGAATATACCAAAGAACTAATAGAGACTCAAAAAGAAAAAATAGAAGAGAATATTAAAGAAACACTGAAAGAATATATAGAAAGTAACGATAAGGTATTTACAAAACTTAAAGAGGAAATCAAAGGAGACTTGGAAGAAGAATTCAAAAAGCTTCAGGAGAGTATAAAGGAGAAAACTGATTTTGAGGAGGAAATAAAAACTCTTCAGGAAGAAGTAAAAAACCTTAAAAAAACAATAGAGGAATTGAAGGAGACCCTCACTGCACCCATAGCTATTACCAAAGAAACTTCTGAGGCTGAGGAAGAAGTAGAAGTAACAGAAGAAACACCACCTCCTGAAGAAGTTGCTGTGGAAGAGGCACCTGTAGAGGCGGTAGAGAAGGTAGAGGAAGTCGAGAAGAAAGGTATAAAACTGAAGACAGCCATTGAAATAAGATACTTTGGTCATTCCTCTTTTCTAATCTCCACAGACGATATTAAAATACTAACAGATCCCTATAAATCAGGTGCTCTCGATGGAGCAATTAAGTATGATCCCATAGATATTGCTGCTGACATTGTAACTGTCAGTCATGCACATATGGATCATGGAGCCTGGAAAGAGATTCCTGGAGAGCCCAAACTGGTGGAGGTCCCAGGAGAGAAAGTCATCGATGGAATCAAATTTAAAGGAATTCCTGCCTTTCATGATAATGCGGGAGGAACTATCAGAGGCTCTATTATGATATATACTATAGAACTGGCTGGGGTTAGACTCTGCCATCTCGGAGACCTAGGACATATTCTTACCCCTGAACAGATACGGGAAATAGGCAGACCTGTGGATATTCTTTTTATACCAGTGGGAGGATATTACACCATTGGGCCAAAGGAAGCCTGGGAAGTAATTCACCAGCTTGACCCGGTAATAGTGATCCCTATGCATTATAGAACACTTAAAGTTGATCTGCCCATACAGGAAGTAGATGCATTTATAAAAATATCAGAATTCCCTGTTAAGGAACTTTTCAAATCCTCCGTTGACATTGAAGTCCTCCCTACCGAACCGGAGGTATGGGTTCTAGATCCTGAAAAATAATGCCAGAGAGCAAAAACCTACTTTCTCTCGATAGAAGAGCGCTGAAGGAATACCTAAGACAATTAAATGAAAAAGACTTCCGAGTCGACCAGATACTTAACTGGTTATGGGATAAGTCAGAAAATAATATCGAGAACTTTTCAAATATTCCCAAAAGTTTGAGAAACCTATTAAAAGAAGAGTTTTATATTGAAAGAATTAAGTTAGAAACTGCACAGCATTCTGCTGATGGGAGTATCAAATTTCTTTTCTCTCTCTTAGATGGTGAGAAGGTAGAAAGTGTTTACATTCCAGATGGTGAAAGAAAAACCGTATGTGTCTCTTCACAGGTGGGATGCGCGCTAGGCTGCCTTTTTTGCGCTACAGGTAAATTGGGGTTTAAAAGGAATTTGAAATTTTATGAAATTGCAGAACTTGTAAGATTCATTAGAGATTATGTAAAGGAGAGGATCACAAACGTTGTATTCATGGGAATGGGGGAGCCCTTCTTAAATTATGATGAGGTTATCCGAGCGTCACGACTTTTTAACGACAACCATACTTTTAAAATTGGTGCCAGGAAAATTACCCTTTCTACATCTGGAATAATACCTGGAATTTACCGCCTGGCAGAAGAAAAAGAACAGTTTAAACTGGCAGTCTCTTTAAACAGTGCTATCCAAAGTAAAAGGGAGTATTTAATGCCAATTGCAAAAAAGTATAATTTAACTGATTTAAGGAAAGCAATTATGTATTACTTTACTAGAAAGAGAAGATGGGTTACATTTGAGTATATTCAGATACCTAGATTAAATGATGGCGATGAGGATATTAAAGCTTTAGAAGCATTTATTGAAGATATACCTTGTAAAATCAACCTTATACCCTATAACCCGGTTCCTGGAGCTCCTTTTCGAGCTCCCACTGAAGATGAGATAAAAAAATTTCATTCAAAACTTTTGAAATTTAAATACACTGTAACCTTGAGAAAATCACGAGGGAGAGATATCAAGGGAGCTTGCGGTCAGCTGGCCTATTTAAAATCGAAGGAATAAGGTAGAAGCTCTTTCAAGTTTTTAATAATAACTTCATCTCCCTTCTTTACAATAATCTCCATACTCGGAGAAAATTCAGCCAGGACTTGCCTACAGGCTCCACAGGGAAAAGGGGGGGTTGATGGATCATCGGACACAATGGCTATGGCAATAAATTCCCTTTCTCCTTCATTCACTGCATTAAAAAGAGCGACTCTTTCAGCACAGATGGTAAGCCCATAAGACGCATTTTCTATATTGCTTCCGGTATAGACCTTTCCGGTTTTTGTCAACAAGGCAGCTCCCACCCTGTAGCCTGAATAAGGCGCGTAGGAATTCTTAAGCGCCTCATTGGCTTTTCTTAAAAGTTCCTGGATTTTTCTACTGTCCATATGTCAAGGCTCCTTATGTATTCGATTTTAAATACAAGTCCATTTTCCAGTTTGACTTTATGTACTTCTCTTTTTGAACCAAGAAAGTTTACAACTATCCCTAGGGGTTTCCATTCTTTAACCATAATCTTTTCACCGTTAATCACAACAGCTACAGGCTTCTCTCTATATTTTGAACCATCGTACCATATCACATCATAGTCATTCATCTCTCATCTCCTTTATCTTTTTGACCGGTTCAACCTTCTCCTTGATTATGTTCTGTCCCTTTTCAAAGTATCTTTCACCGAAACCTGTAAATATTTGTACCAAGAAAGGACCTATTCTGCTCTCATACACATATTCTTTAACCGGCTTTATTCTCGCCAATACCGAAACTATCATTCCTGCAATAATCATGGCTTCTAGCATACCTAGTACCATACCCAGTAATCTATCTACAAATCCAAGAAAAATAAGCCTCAAAAACCTGGAAAGAAGAGCTCCTACAATCTGGGTAACAACTACTATAGTGAGAAACACTACTATAAATCCTACAACCTTTGCGAGAGTGACATTCTCAATCCCCAGAAAATGTGTGGTATTCTGAACAAATTTGAGGGCAATATAAAAACCTAAAATTACCCCTCCGATGGAGAACACCTCTCTTATAAGACCTTTACTGAAACCTCTTATCGCAAGCAGGACAACAAGAACAAGAAGAGCTATATCAAGACCGTTCATTAAGCTCCTCCAAGTTAACCTCCAGTGTGTCAAGATCCAGCTCAACATATGTGGATCTACCGGTGAGATATCCACAGGCCTCTCCAGGGTTTATAAGGAGTGTTTTGCCTATTTTCTTGGAAACGACCTCGTGGGTATGTCCGAAAGCAACTACATCAAACGCCTCCAAGCGAGATAGCTCCTCTATAAACAGAGGCTCATGCATCATAGCGATTGTTTTTCCATTAAGTTTAAGGATATGGGGAGCTTTGTAAAGTGCAACATTGAATTTTTTGGCCATTTCCTTGAGGAATAACTTCTCTCCATCGTTATTCCCAAAAACCGCGTATAAATTACCAGTATAAACTTCCCTTATAAATTTAAATACAAAGGGGGAAATAATATCACCCAAGTGAATCACATTTCTGATACCCGCATCTTCAAAATGCTTAAAAATCTTTTTAATAACGGGTATATTATCATGGGTATCCGAAATAACCCCGATCTTCATCTTACACCCCCTATCCATATAGCTATCAATACAGGTATCATTAAAATTTTATAGAGCAAACTCAAGAAAGTAAAATTCCGACTTAGGGCAGAAGCGGCCAAAGTGATCACACTCACCACTGTAATAATGGCAAGATAAATAGTACTTCGATAAGCGAGAAGATAAACAATTACAGCATATAAAAGTATCACTGCATTGTAAAAAGTCAAAATGGCTTTTGTTCCATTTATTCCCAGTACCACGGGTAATGTTCTGTAGCCATACTCTGCTTCCTTTTCAGAGTCTTCAGCATCCTTCACTAATTCTCTTGCCAGATTATACAACAGTGCAAAGAAAAAGGGAATAATCTCAGCTTTTACATTATCACAGATACTCCCAGCGAATATAAACGCACCTCCTAGAATAATGCTTACTATCAGATTTCCCAGAAATGCGATTCTTTTGAAGTAAAGATTATACGAAATTACAAGCACGAGAATCACAAAAAAGATTATTCGAGAATTACGATTAACGGCAAAAGACACAACTAGGGTCAATATAAATAGAACTATAGTGAAAACAGCTGCTTCTTTGGAATTTAATGTACCAGAGGGCAATGGCCTTTTAGGATGAGCTGCTTTATCTACTTTATAATCCATAAGGTCGTTCATGGAATTTGCAAAGGAGGATAGCAATACCACAGCTAAAGAAGCTATAAAGAAATCGCTGAAGGTAAAACAGCCTGCTATACGCAAAGCTACAAACACCACAAAAATAGCAATTAGACTGTTTAGAGGTCTTGTCAGAAGAATAAAGGCCTTAAATTTGTTCATTTCTCTTCTAGCATACCCTTGAGATCAAGTATAGTACTCTGATCAGCTACAATAACTTTAATCTTATCCGATAGCTTATCTACATATAAATATTTTATATACTCCGGATTCCTTTTTAACTGGACTGAAACAATTTCAATGGCCCTGGCAGTTCCCTGTGCTTCTATCTTCTTCCTTTCTGCTTCTTTCTGCTCCTTCTCCAGCACGTACTCCATCCGCTCAGCCTCTTGCTGAGCAATCTGTTTTCTTTCAATGGCCTTAGCAAAATCAGCTGTAAAATGAACATCTCTTAAAATAACGTCCTCGATTACAAAACCATCAGGTTCAAGCAATTGTTTAATTCGCTTTTTGATTTCCTCCTGTATCTGTTGCCTATGGGCTGAATACACATCCATTATTGCATACTCAGATATCACATGCCTCACTACAGACCTTATGGCAGGTCTCACGACCTTTTCTGCGAAATCTGGCCCTATTCCTCTATGCACAGCAACGACTTTGTCAGGAGCTATTTTATACCAGCAGGTAAGGTCTATACCTACCTGTAAACCTTCCTTGGTTGGAGACCAGAGCGAGTCATCTATGTTTTTCTTCTTTCCTTCGCCTTTCCTCGCAGACATTGTGTATTCCTGCCTTCTTAAATCATAAACCTTTGTTCTGCATACAAAAGGCAAAACCAGTGTAATTCCCTCATGTGCCACTGAAAATCTTTTAGTAATTACATTGAATTTAACCATGGCATGTCCTACAGGCACCGTTCTTATACTGATGGCCAGTATAAATAAAATTAAAATAGCCACAGCTGAAGGCCAGACGAAATATGGTTTAAAATCAAATTTTCTCACGGTTTTTAACTCTCCTCCTCTCTCGATAACCACTACTTTCTGGCTTTTTCGCCATAGGAAAAAAGCAATAGCAAGTATCGCCACAAGAATTATTATTCCTAACATAATTCCACCTCCTTTAAAAAATCATTTATTTGTTTTTCCAAGAGATCCAAGGAGCCATTATTTTTTATTATAAAATCCGGCTCCATATATTCCTTCCCTTGCCTTTTCATAACTTCCTGGATTTTCTCGTCACTCCATCCCGAGTTTCTCAGTCTTTTTTCAATTATCCATTGATCTGCATAGATTACTATAATCTTTTCACAAAATTCTTTTATACCTAATTTATCGGGAATTGCCACATCTATAAAAATAACCCCCTCGAGTTTATCCAGTATATTTTTGAGTCTCTTTTTTATAAGCGGATGTATTATCCGTTCAAGTTCATCAAAGAGTTCAGGATTTCTAAAAACTACCTCGCCCAGTTTTTTCCTTGAGATTTTTCCATTCACCACAACTCCTTCACCAAATCTTTTCCTAATAATATCCTTATTTTCCTCCAGTATGACATGAGCAAGTTTGTCAACATTTATTATTCTGAAACCTCTTCTTTTCAGAATTTTTGCTACGGTGGATTTTCCGGCCCCAGCCTTTCCTGTTATACAGAATACTCTCTTCATTTTCCACTCTCTAACATTTTTTTATACTTCTCCAGCTTATCGAGATTATTCAATCTTTTTTCCACCTCAATAGCGTGTTTAAGAATCTCTTTATTTTTACCTCCATCTAATTCAACAGCCTTTTCTATATACAGTGCAGCCCTCTCATAGACTCCTTCTTTAAAATACAACCATCCCATAGAATCAAGAAAAAGGGGATTCTGAGGATCCATTTCAAGGGCTTTTTCTATCAATTCTTTAGCTCTTTCCAAATCTTTCCCTGCTTCAACCAGAAGGAAACCCAAGTTGTTATAATAAATGGGATTTGATGAATCTAAGCTTAACAGCACAGTATACAGGGACTCAGCAAGCTCATAGTTTTTAGTTTCCTGTCCAAGAAGTGCAGCTTTAAATATATTTTCCCTATCTTTTACTTTAAGAAATTTAACTCCTCTCAACAATACAGCACTGGCCTCATCCTGTTTTTCATTTTGAACTAAAAATTCCACAAAATCCAAATATCTTTTAACATTCGTACTATCAAGAGTTAGTGACGATTTAAAATATCTATAAGCAAGATCACTTTTTCCGGAGGATTGAAATATAAAAGCACATAAATAATTATAATAAGGATCATTACTACCCTGTGACTTCAATCTTAACAACTCAAGAGAGGCGTCATCCAACTTGTTGTTCTCAATCAAAAGATATACTCTGTAGAGCCTGTATTCGTACGTATCAGAGATCTCAATGGCTCTGTTGATTTCTTGGAGTGCATCCTTTTTAGCGCCCATGGCGTTCAATATGCGTGCTATATAGTAGTGTGCTTCTGCACTATGCTCAAATAATGCGCTCAATCTTAAATATTCATCAAGAGCTTCTGTATGTCGATTTTGTCGGTAAAGAGCATAAGCATACAAACTCTGTATCTTATAATCGTAAGGATAAACCTTCTTCAGAATCGAGAGAATTTTAATAGCGCTTTCAATATCATTTTTATCTAAGTACAATCTTGAGAGGTTCAAATATAAAGTATAACTTGACTTACCGTCACTTAGAAGTTTCTCATAAATCTTCAAGGCCTCATCTTTTTCTCCCGTCCTAATTAATATATCAGCCTTTTTCAGAAGAATTTTTTCATCTTCACCTAAACTTTCTAATATTTGGAGGGCACCATCTAAGTCTCCCTCCTTTTCTAAGGCTACGGCGAGTAGAAATTTTATTTCCTCAGAGTCGGGGTAGACCTCACTGGCTATAAGAAGGAACTTCTTAGCAATTTTAGGGTAACCACATTTAAGATATAGTCTCCCGAGGACATTAGAAAAGGCTTGAGATTCGCTCTCTTGAGATAAAACATCAAGGATCCTCTTTGCTCTTTTTTTCTTACCATCCTTTAGAAGCACATCCACATAAATAGCGACAACGTTACCTTTAAAACCAAATTTCTTCAGGTATAGGTCACAATATTTTCTGGTAAGGAATTTATTTTTCAATTTATTGGAGTATATGACAGTTTTTTCAAGAAAATAAGGGTCTTTAGACTCACTATAAAGTCTATATGCTTCTCTTAGAGCATTCTTGTAATCCCCTTTTGATTCATAGTAATAAAGTGAAAGTTCACTCTGAAGCGCAATTGCCAAAATAAGGAATTTAAGCATTCTGTAAAAGGTCCACAAAAAGAAGGTTTAAAATCACTTTCCTATCAAAAGATACCGATTTTGTATAGGCATCCATCTCCACCACCCTATCAAGTAAATTGAGTATATCCCTGGCAGAAAATCGGGAAGATATTTCTCGCATTTTTGAACTGCTCCTCATTCTCAATTTTCTTCTAGCAATCTCGTTCATATTTTCTTTTATAAGATACAATGATGTAAGAAATTGTTCTGCCTCGGCAATGAATGCATGGGGCGAAAATCCCCTTTCTCTCAAAAGCATATATTGTTTTAAAGATTTCACATCTGCTTCTGAGAATATCCTTCTCAATAAACCTTTAAAATCTGCAGGTTCTTCTTCAAAGATAACATCAAGATCTTCTTCATCTATAACTTTTCTTTCCTCCAGATACAGAATCAGTTTCTGAAGCTCCTCCTGGGCAGAAGTCAAATCCTGGGGAAGTTTAGCAGAAAGTTTCCTGAGGGTTTCTTTAGATATTTCCTTCTTTTCTTGCTTGAGTTTGCTTTTGATCCATATTTCAAAAGAGATGACATCCATCTCAGGAAATTCTATAAATTCTACATTTTTAAGTGACCTTTTTAAAGAAGCTGCCTTCTTTCTATCTTCATAGATTAGTATAACTCTATGTTCTGTTTTGTACAGCATGGGGAAAAATTCATTTACAGATTTTATCTTATGAGCTCTTTTTATCACAAGAATCTTCTGAGGAGCAAAGAGGCCCACATGAGTTTCTTTCTCAAATA
>Ga0190361_1000031_pt1 | contig 60116 bp, 66 predicted proteins | sample 48721845_MG_FD_161273 | JGI IMG/M metagenome (GOLD analysis project Ga0190361, IMG submission 161273) | Hydrothermal vent microbial mat bacterial communities from Southern Trench, Guaymas Basin, Mexico - 4872-18-4-5_MG | ecosystem: Environmental > Aquatic > Marine > Hydrothermal vents >... | reverse complement strand
TATGACCTGATGCCAGAGAATTTGGTTAGAGCAGTTACTCGGGAGAGAGAGAAAAACGAAAGGCTCAGGTCTATCGCCTATACCTATTCAGAACCTACGGTATTTTATGAATATATGTCAGATACGACAAGAATCTCAAAGAGGGAGGGGATAAGGAATGTTGTTATTACAGCGGGCTACATTAATGAGAAGCCTCTAAAGGAATTGGCAAAGAATGTAGATGCAATTAAAATTGACCTGAAGGGATTCAATGAGAGATTTTATAGAGAGGTTGTCGAGGGCGAGCTCGAAAGGGTTTTAAAATCGTGTAAGATCTCTTATAAAAAAGCGAAATGCTTTGAGATAGTAAACCTGGTTGTTCCAACCCTGAATGACTCCTTGGATGAGATAAGAGAGTTGAGCAGGTGGATTAAAGAAAATCTATCCAGAGATGTTCCCCTGCACTTCTCGAGATTCTATCCAAGGTATAAATTAAAAAATCTGCCCCCAACGCCCTTAGAGACCCTAAAAAAGGCAAGAGAAATTGCTCTGGAAGAGGGATTAAATTTTGTCTATATCGGGAATGTTCCCCATGGAGAGCACGAAAACACGTACTGTCCCAAATGCGGGAAGCTATTGATAGAGAGAATTGGCTATTTTGTAAAGGAGAACAACATAATTGAAGGAAGATGCAAATTCTGCGGAGAGAAGATTCCCGGGGTCTGGGAATGAGGATTAAGGTTATACTGTGGATGGTGCGAGTCCCAGTATACAGGAACCGTCGGATAAACTGCCATTAAAGAACAGTTTCTCCAAAGAAACAGACTCCATTTTATTATCTAATGGGGTTTAGACTTAGATATCTGCAAAATATATAAGAGAATCTGTCCAGAGATCTGATATTTGGGACGAGTAGTTACAAAAATTTTATCGGCTAAAAATCTTGAAAACTTTTAAAGGTATATTTCTAAAGTTATTTTTAAAGGTATATTCCAAAAAATACTCAAATATCTAAATAGAGGTAATATGGAAAAAATCAAGGTACTGGGTGGAAAAAGGGTCAGAGTAAGAGTTCCCGATAAATTAATAACTACCGATGAGTTCATAAGACAAGTAAAACCAGTATTCCGGAAAATAGCAAATAGGTTAACTGAAGACGAATGGAGAAAGATAAAGAGATCTACTGCAGCATAGCTCTGAGATCGTGATAACTAATTATGTCCGGATAAAATTCTTTTGCTTTTCCCAATATCTCTTTATCACCTGTAAGGAATATCAGATTGTATTCCTTTGCTATCACCACGTGAATCAAATTGTTGATTCTTTTCTTAAATCTCGTAAGATTCGCTAATTCCACGATATCATTACTGATCGTCGCATTCTCTATATAATTCACCATTAACTCACTCTCAAAAGCCGTCCATATACGATCTGCCTCACCCTTACTACAATTCCACTCTGTTCTAAGCCTCCTAATGATCTCAGCTTTGGTTAGGGGGGATATATAGATCTCAAGTCTATCTAGATTATTCCTGAGAAACTCTATAACCCTTGGTATTTCAAAATCCTGATTTCTTCGAGTACACACTAACATCTTCTTAAAGAAACCATAGATCATGTTTGCATCAATGTAAATATGTATTTTTGCCATCTTCTATCAGATAGCGTTAAACAAAAATATGGAAGCCAATAAATAAAACCTTAGAGAAGTTAGAATATAAAAACGGGATAAGGCTTCGTTAGAGTTGGATAATGAGGTTCTGAGGATAAGGGATCTGTGAAACGCTATTATTGGGTGAATCTTTTTCTAACAGAATGCGAAGGATTCGAACGACAGTGGTATTCTGGATTTGGGCGCTGTGAGAATACAGAAGACGGAGATATTCCAGAATCCAATTTTAAGCGGTGTCTTCCATTTAATAAGTAGTTTTGTCGATAGATTAAGGTTCGTATCTCCATTAGAATGACAGCTGAAGTTATTCGGATGTGGGGGGTCAGGCGACATTGGGCCTCGGGGAGATGATAATGAAAATAACTTTTGATTCACTACAATAGCGCTTTTTCCCAACACTGCGGTGCTTCGCACATTGCCACTATCTGGGTCACTTAATAGGCAGATATGTAGTCGCTCATGCTCGCAAAAATTTACACCCAAACTTGCATATAAACCTCACATATTCAGAAACGATGGGAGAATGACAAAAATTGACCTCATTAAAGAATTAATGAATCCCTCGGTTTATGACGAAAAAGTCGATTATGTAAAACTTCTGCAGACCCACATCTCATGGGTCTTTCTCACTGGAAATTTCGCTTATAAAATTAAAAAACCCGTAGATTTTGAATTTCTGGATTTTACTACATTAGAAAAGAGGAAATTTTTCTGCGAGGAAGAAATCAGGGTAAATAGAAGACTCTGTCCAGGGCTATATCTGAAGGTGGTTCCAATAACGAGATCGGAAGAGGGGATAAGGGTAGATGGTAAAGGCAAAGTGATAGAATACGCAGTAAAGATGAAGGAACTCCCACAGGAGAGAATGATGGATAAACTCCTGAAAAGAAATGAGATAGATGAAGAAAACATAGATGAGATCGCCAGAATTCTGGCGGAATTTCATGAAAAGGCGGCAACTGGAAAAGGCATTGATAACTATGGTTCCATCTCTGTTATAAAGAAAAACTGGAATCAGAATTTCAACCAGACAATAAGCCTGAGGGAAAATTTGATAAAGAAAGAGATATTTGATGAGATCGAAAATGGAGTGAATGATTTTATTAAGGAGCACAGCAAACTCTTTAAAAAAAGAATAAAGGACCAAAGAATCAGGGAATGTCATGGTGATGTGCACTCTGGAAATATCTTTGTAGTAGATGGAAAGGTTTACATCTTTGATGCCATAGAATTCAACAAGGCATTCAGTTGCTCTGATGTTGCTGCAGAGATAGCATTTCTTGCTATGGATCTAGATTTTCACAACAGAAGAGATTTATCAAAATTTTTTGTTGAAAGATATGTTGAGTATAGTAAGGATGAAGAGATACTAAAACTTTTAAATTTCTATAAGTGCTACAGAGCATATGTTCGTGCAAAGGTGATCAGTTTCAGATTGAATGAAGAAGGAAAAACTGCGGAGAAACTTTGCAAGAGATACTTCGATCTGGCTTTAGAATATGCCAGAAATTTTTAATGAAAACTTAATATGAAAAACCCCGTGTTACTCATAGTGGTGGGGCTTCCTGGAACTGGAAAAAGTTATTTTGCGGAGAGGATTGCAGAAAAAATTGATGCAAAGATTCTCAGAACGGATGAAATCAGAAAAGAATTGGCTGGCATAAAAAAGGGTGAACACCGTTATGAGGATTTTGGCAAGGGTCTTTACACAGAAGGGATGACTAAGAAGACATATGAGGAGATGTACAAAAGAGCAAGAGAAATACTTATGAGAGGGGATTCGTGCATACTGGATGCCACATTTTCTAAGAAGACTCAAAGAGAGGGGGCGTATGAGATTGCCAAGGAATTAAATGTTCCACATATAGCAATCGAATGTGTCTGTCCAGAGGAAATTGTTATGAACAGGATGAAGGAAAGGTCTATAGATGAAAAAGCGATTTCCGATGCTACTCCTGAGATATATCGGAGGATGAAGGATGTTTTTGAGTCTATTGGTGAAGATGAGATTCATATCACTATCGATACATCAAAAAATTTGGATGAGAATTTGCGGTTGGTTCTGAGGGAGATTAGAAAATTGACTGAATAAATGCGGCCGTCGGGATTCGAAGTCGGAGTTTGCCGACGACAAACTATGTAGTATTCCTTTGGAATACTACTTATTAAATTCCATTAAGATTTGAATTCAAGGCATATTGAGATATGACAGTATGCGGCCGTCGGGATTCGAACCCGAGTCACAAGCTCTTTGCACCAGTTTTTTTCTTTTGGGGATACAAACACTTTTCTTTTTTCTAAAAAGAAAAGTGTTTGTTTGGCAAGCTCGAGTGATAACCAGGCTACACTACGGCCGCTTTTTTATTAGAGTTATTATTATAGATTCAAAAAGATAAATAATCTAAATATAATCTAAAATGTATGCCTTTATCTCCATATTCCTGGTTTCATTTCTCACAACCTTTTTATTGACACCCTGGATAATACCAAAGTTAAAAAGGGCGAATATCATTGGAAGAGATATGAACAAGCCAAATAAACCGGAGATACCCGAGATGGGTGGTTTTGCAGTAATCTTTGGTCTGAGTGCTGGCGTGTTACTGGCGATTGCCCTATCTACATTCTTTGGATTCTTTAATGAAGAATTCCATCTTAGATTTATTCTCGCCGCCTTTTCTACAATCATGCTAATGGCCCTAATTGGTATATTTGACGATCTATTTGCCATGCATCAGGCTATTAAAGCTGCTCTGCCCCTGTTTGCTGCCCTTCCCCTAATAGCAGTAAAAGCAGGTAAGACTACCATGATCATCCCATTTATTAATGAGCCGGTTCATTTTGGAATTCTCTATACATTGATCCTAATACCCATTGGTATAACGGGTGCATCCAATGTAACCAATATGCTGGCTGGATTTAATGGCTTGGAAGCGGGAATGGGAAGTGTTGCCTGCTTCTCTTTAGGGGTTATCGCTTTGGGTATTGGGAGAATCGAATCTGCCATCATCCTGATATCAATGTGTGGAGCCTTATTGGCCTTTCTTTATTATAATTGGTATCCAGCCAAGGTTCTAATTGGCGATCTGGGAACATTGAGCATTGGAGCGGTGATATCGGCTTCGGTGATAATTGGAAATTTTGAGATGGCGGGCGTCATCGTAATAATCCCCTATGCAATTGATTTCTTCATTAAAGCCAAGAATGGATTTCCGAGTAGGAACTGGTGGGGGGAGCAAGACTGTGGAAAATTAGTTTGTAGAAAAAACCCCATGGGCTTCTGCCAGTGGATAATGAAAGTCAGTGGAGGGATTACAGAAAAGGGCCTGGTTTTGATTTTAATTGGAATAGAATCTATATTTGGAATTATTGCCATAATGTTATTTTTATTGTGAAAATGAAACAAAGGGATGTTATCGTTGTGGGAGCTGGAATTAGTGGTCTCTTGACAGCATTAGCATTGTCAAAGGAAGGGAAAAGTGTTCTGGTTCTGGAAAGAGAAAGTGAAATAGGAGGGATGTGTAGATCATATATGGTAGAAGGATATCAGGTGGATACGGGACCACATATTATTACCAGGTTGGAGCACGGTCCTTTGAAAGAATTAATGCACAGATATTTTGATGTCATTCCCAATTTTATTCCTCATGGTAGATATTATGTGAGGCTTAACAACAGGGTGAGGGCTTTTCCCTGGAATCTTAAGGGCTGGTTTACATTCGATCTAATCCCGCAGATGGATCGTCTTTATCTAATGAAGACCCTATTCAGTATATCCTATATCTTCAATTCTGGAGAGGACCTATCAAGGAGATCTGTTGGGGAATTGGTTGGGAATGGATTAAGTGAATCTACACTAAGATTTCTAAATTGCATATCTTATTTCATGACAGGCACTTCCATGGATGAGACCCCAGTGGCGAGATTTCTGGACAGTGAGCACTACAAGAGCAGATCTAATGGTGTATTAGATAAACTCTATAACATCTTGATGAAGGAGGGTGCACTAGACCAGGTATATCCCAAGGGTGGCCTTCAATCTTTGATCACAGCGATAATATCCTCCATGCCTAAAAATAAGATTGAAATTAAAACCAATGAGCAAGTCCTGAGGATTCATTCTGAAGAGAAGAGGATAGAAACCACAAAAGATGAATATGAATACTCTACATTGATCTACTCCGGTTTCGCATCCGACCTTCCCAAATTGACAGAAAACCTATCAAGTAATTATAAACAATCCCTGAGAAAATTACCTCGGACTAATGCCCTTACCATCTGGCTGGGTTTAAATGAGCACATATTCGGAAGGGAAGGTTCAGAGATATGGGTGGATTCTGATCCATATACATGGGTAGTTCCAGTTTCCAATTATGATCCTTCTTTAGCTCCAAGAGGGAAGCAATTAGTGGGCTTCGCATTCAGGCTTCCCAATAATTTTAATTTAGAAAGAGAAAAGAAAAAAGCCCTGAATGCTATATTTGAAATCATGCCCCATATTGAAAATAAGGTGGAGATGATTCACTATCAGACCCTGATCCCAGAAAAGGCAGCTTGGACTATAACCACAGAATTTGCAGATGTGAGATCTCCATTAGATGGGATTTACTTAGTGGGTACAGATACCGAGAAGAGGAGCATGGGCATAACCAGGGCCTCCTATTCTGTACTGAAACTTTTGGGTGCTTTGAGGGAAGATGGGATTTTATGAAATTTATAAATGAATTTGAATGATAAATTTACTATTATAAAGAATAAAAACTAATTTTTATTATGGTTGAGAGGGTTGGTATTTTAGTTGTTAGTTATGGCTCAAGGGCTGCTTCGATGGTCGATGCATTTTCTCGAAGCAATGATTATGATGTTGAACTCTATGTAGCGGATAAACAGAGAAATCCATTTAATCTGAAAAGGGCAACCAAACATTTAGTAATTCCGGATCTGGATATTAATAAGATCTGTGATTTTTCTTATAGGTATAGAGATAGAATTGACTTTGGTATAGTGGGTCCAGAGGGTCCGATCATAAATGGGATAAGAGATCTGATTGAAAGCAAAACTGAAATACCAATTATCTGTCCGACTAAGGAATTTGCAATAGAGGGGAGCAAGGTCAGACAGAGATGCATCCTTCAGAAATGTTTTCCAGATGCAAACCCAAGATTTAAGGTTTTCAAAAAAGGGGATTATGTAAATCTGGGAGAGATGAAAAAAGAGCTCTGGAAATGGTTAGATCATCTGGAAAATAAAGTAGCGGTAAAGCCAGACCGCCCTGGATATGGTAAGGGGGTTGGTGTATGGGGTGATCATTTTAATACAAGGGAAAAATTGTTTGAGCATTTTCTTTCTATTTATGAAAATGATTCCGTAATCGTTGAGGAAAAGATCGATGGTGAGGAGTCGAGTTTTCAGGCATTCTGCGATGGTAAATCCCTGGCAGTATTGCCAGAGACCAGAGATTACAAGAGAGCCTTTGATAATGATGAAGGTCCAAATACCGGCGGTATGGGATCTTATAAAGATGTCGGTGATTTTTTACCCTTTATGACACCAGAGGATAAAGAGAGGGAAATCGAGATCGTGAATAAAATATTTAGGGAATTGAAAAATGGTAATGAAAATTCTGGGCTTAGGGGAATTCCATTCTATGTGGCATTTATTCATTCCTCCAATGGACCGAAGATTCTGGAGATTAATAGCAGAGGGGGGGATCCGGAGATTTTGAATTTGATGCCAATAATCAAGGATGATTTTATCGACGTATGCTTTGACATGATTCATGGTACTTTGAAAAAAGTGAGGATTGAGAAGAAAGCCACTGTTATTACATATAAGGTTCCGCCGTGTTATGGCGGCTTTTCCGACAGGTTTCCGGAAAGGGTAAATGAAAATGAGATTGATACGGCAGTGAATCTGAGTAATGCATATAAATTATGCAGGGAATATGAGGATAATCTGAGAATTTATCCAGGTTCTATGAAACTGGGTGATGACGGAAAGACCTACGCCATTAGTTCAAGAACGGTAGCCTGTGTGGGAATTGCAGAGGATATTGAAGAAGCCAGAGAGATTTCACTGAAAGGGATTAAAGAAATTAAAGGAGGAGCGCTGTGGTATAGAAATGACATTGCCTCAAAGGAGCATATTGAAAGGAGTAAAGAGCATATGAGGAGGTTGAGATCATAAAAAGGATTAGTATCTTATCTTATATAGAAAGAATATCAATAGCCTAATAAATTAACTTGGTGGCTTGCAAACCCCACAAGGCTCTTTACCATCATCCTGCGCTTCTTCAACGCTGTCATAACATACAAGATTCTCGGGGTTGATTTTTCTTGCCCACTTGCAATCACAATAGTGATATTTAGTGCTCTTAGAACTTGCTACAAATTTCGTTCCTGGGGGACAACCAAGTTCCCGACAGTAATCTATAGTCGTTGTGGTTGATATCGTTGTGGTTGGTATTGTTGATATGCTTGTTGTTGTGGTTGTTGTTGATGATGTTGATATGCTTGTTGTTGTGGTTGTTAAAGTGGTAGTAATAAGAATAGGACATTCTTCAGAATTATTTACAATATCCCCATTCCAGCATACATATCTGTCAATGAAAATTTTCTCGACTTCCTCTCTTGGGCAGTCTCTGCTGTCAGATACGATGCTTCCATCATAGCAGACGTATCTGATCTTGGTTACGGTTTCGGGTTTTTCGGTAATACAACCACTGATTAGAATTATTATAAAAATCGAAAAGACTAAAAGAATTCTTAGAATTGAATCTTTCATAAGTATAATTTTAAATCAGAAAAATATAACCTGATGTATTGTATAAAGCAGTATGGCCGAGATTCCGCCCGAGAGGGTTCCGAGAAAGTTGGTCATATGCTTATCAACCCTTTTTCTTTCTATTGTTGCCCCAATTAAACTGTCAATATTACAGCCAATGAAACCAGAGATCGTTCCAATAGAGAAGATTAGGATTTTATCAAGGTTTATAGAAAAAAGAAGGGGGATCGATGAGATAATTCCTGCTCCAATTAACGCTGCTATAGAACCTGGAAGGGAAACCGCACCACTGGTCCCCACCTTTGTCTTCCTAAGATTTATTATTAACCTGGGTTCTCTCTCATGCACTTGTCCTATCTCTGTAGCAAATGTATCTGCGGTAGCGGTAGCCATAGCACCAATAAAGCCCAGGAGTAAAACGGGGTTTTTATCTGTGAGCAGATAGAAAATAGCAAATATAGTTGCTGCACCACCATTTCCAAACACATTTCTGAATGTTCTTATCCCTTCTTCCACCCCCAGATTTTCCTTTGCACCGTATTTATACTTTGTTATAAGATTTCCCATGATGAAAAAAGCAAGTATGAGATAGAGCCAATCAACACCTACCGTTAGAAGGGCTACCGTCCCAACCGCACCTGATGCTAATAAGGCCGAGATATCGATTTTTTTCTTTTGATACGCATAGAGGATGATTACTATCGCAAATATTACTGTTGACAGAAAGAAAAAATCTGGAGGTTGCATTTTAAATTATATGCATTATCCTTAATAAAAATAGATTTTAATCGGGAGGATTTTCATTTTTGTTTTTACAATTTAATTTAATTCAAAATAAGAAATAAAATGGAATATCAGATTGAAGTAAGGATTGAATTAAAGCCCGGGGTAATAGATGCGGAAGGCGAGACGGTTCAAAAATCTCTGAGGCTTTTGGGTTTTCCCGTAAGCAGGGTAAAGAGTTCAAAGGTGTATGAAATTTCTATGGAGGCGAATTCTGAAGAAGAAGCAAAAGAGATGGGGGAGAATGCCTGTAAGAGGCTTTTGGCCAATCCGGTGATACAGAATTATTCTCTCAGAATAAAGAGGGGAAACGCGTAAAGTATTTATTTATAAATAGATTAAGTATTTATTTGATCCCTATTTAATTCATTTGGTGATAATATGGACCTGGGCGGTAAAAGCATTATGCATAAGGTCTATGAGATGAGGGTAAACAGGCTTTCAGATGATGTGAGAGAGGAGGTAGAGAAAGACATTAAAAAGGAGCTCATAAAATATCAGCACATGTGGAACATGGCTATATTCGGGGAGATAATTATTTTTCTTTATCTTCTCTATATAAGCTTTATTTAGTAGAACATCGGGATGATAAGGATAGATAGGTATAGTCAACCCGCAACATCTGATCAATCTCAGAATTGGATGAAAATTTAAGAAATTAAGTTGGCTGATGATCTTGGTGTCCCTGTAAGAATCTAGTGGAGGATTCTTTTCCAGAATAAATCAATTTAATTCTTCTGATATTTAATTCTCTATAAAATGTCCGAGCTTTATAGAAAGATTCTAGATAACCTATATGAAATTAATATCTTGGAGGCAAGTGATCCCGAACTGGAAGCCATAAGTAGAGATAGATCCCTCGCTTTATCCTTGGATGAAATGAAGAGGATTCAGAATTATTTCAAGAGGGAAAATAGGAATCCTACCGATGTTGAACTTGAATCTATTGCCCAGTCATGGAGTGAACACTGTTGTTATAAGACAAGCAAGCCCATACTGGAGAGGACAATATTTAAGATAAAGGCACCGCAGAATATCTGTGTAATTTCAGAGGATGCCGGTGTTGTAGAATTTGACAATGAGTATGCATATGTTGTCGCTCTTGAATCACATAATCATCCCTCTGCCCTCGATCCTTATGGAGGAGCAGCTACTGGAATTGGAGGAATTCTGAGGGATGTTGTATGCATGGGTGCCCAACCTATAGCTTTAGTAGATCCATTATTCTTTGGGCCATTGAATCTTCCAGAGGATAAACTTCCATCGGAAACAAAGCATCCCCTGTTTCTCTTTAAAGGGGTTGTCTCTGGGATCTCTGACTATGGAAACAGGGTTGGTATCCCAACCGTAGCTGGGATGATCGAATTTGATGAATCCTATGTTGGAAATTGCTTAGTTAATGTTGGTTGTATAGGAATCGTAAGGAAAGACAGGATTGTTAGGAGCATGGCTGGTAATACTGGGGATGTCTACATACTGGCGGGTGGAAAAACAGGCAGAGATGGAATTCATGGAGTAACATTTGCCTCCGCCGAACTGGGAGAGGAAAGTGAAAAGAAGATTCCCGCAGTTCAGCTGGGATATGCAATCATGAAGGAACCTTTGATACACGCCTGTCTAGAGATTAATGAAAAAGGGCTCCTTACGGGAATGAAAGATTTTGGGGGTGGGGGCTTATCATGTGTTGCAAGTGAAATGGCGTACGCTGCGGGAAAGGGAGCTATAGTCTATTTGGATAAGATTCCATTAAAACAAAAGGGGATGGCTCCCTGGGAAATCTGGGTTTCTGAATCACAGGAAAGGATGATGCTTTGTGTAAAGCCAGAGAATGTTGAAAAGGTACTGGAAATATTTGAATTCTGGGATATTCCCGCCACCGTTGTTGGAGAGGTTAATGATTCAAAACGAATTAAGGCAATTTATAAAGGAAATGTTGTCCTTGATCTCAACTTGGAATTTCTTATTAAGGGGGTAAGATATGAAAGACCATATAGAATTGTGGAGAGAAAAGAAAGGTATATTGATTTTAATCCACCCAATTTAGAAGAGGTTATATTAAAAATATTGGGCTCTCCAGAGATAGGAAGCAAAGAGTCCGTTATCAGGAGATACGACCATGAGGTTCGTGCTGCTACAATCCTAAAACCGATGCAGGGTCTGATAAATAAGCAAACGCATGGTGATGCTACTGTTATAAAACCATTGAAGGACAGCCTTCGGGGTTTAGCCATAACATGTGATGTAAATCCAATATTCTGTAAATTGGATCCATATTGGGGCGCAGCTAGCGCTATAGAAGAGGTTATCAGAAACCTGGTTGCGGTAAATTCCATTCCGCATTCCCTTGCGGATTGTCTAAACTTTGGTAACCCCGAAAAAGAGCACATACTGGGGGAATTTGTAAGATGCTGTGAAGGTCTCTATTTTGCCGCAAACTCATTTGGAATTCCCTTCGTATCGGGAAATGTTAGCTTTTATAATGAAGGTTCTCTGGGTTCGGTAGCTCCAACGCCAACACTTATGGGGATAGGGATAGTGAGGGATGTAAGGAAGGTGGTCTCGGTAGATTTGAAAAAAGATGGAAATTTGATCTACATTATTGGAGAAACCGAGAGGGAGATGGCAGGCTCCGAGTATTACCAGATTCTTGGTTTAAATGATGGGATTATTCCAAAGGTAGATCCCAAAAAAACCAAAGAAAAAATAAATTCATTGCTTAGAGCAATGGATAATTCCCTCGTGAAAAGTTGTCACGACCTCTCGAAGGGTGGTCTAATGGTGGGAATTGCAGAGATGTCTTTTGGAGGCGACCTTGGTGTAGATTTGGATCTAAGTAAAATGAATGGGTTGAGAACGGACTTTAAATTATTTTCTGAATCCAATGGGAGATGGTTAGTGGAGATAGAGAAAAAGGATGAGGAAAGATTTGAAAATATCGTTTCTCATTGTAAAAAGATCGGGAGTGTTACAAAAGAAAGGGAAATTAGAATCAGGGATGGGAAAATGGAATTGAATCTCTCGCTTGATGAATTGAGGGAAAAATGGAATTCTGCAGTTGAGAGGGAGGTTTAAATGCCCAAAGCATGTATTCTAATAATGGAGGGAACAAACTGTGAGGAGGAAACCAAAACAGCATTTGAAGAGGTGGGCATAGAGGCGGAGCTGGTTCACTTAAAGCAATTAACTGGGGATGTTCCAAAAAAGAAAAAAAGAAGCCTATTTGATTATCAGATCATGATGCTTCCAGGTGGCTGGTCTGCTGGCGATTACATCAGGGCTGGAGCAATATTTGCTGCCAGGATTAAAAGTAAGTTGATGAGGGATATAGAAGAATTCGTAGCTAATGGCTACTTAGTTGGAGGAATCTGCAATGGATTTCAGATTTTGCTCGAGTTGGGTCTTTTGCCTGGCTTCGAGGGAATTTCTGAGGAACCTATTGCCGCTTTAACGACAAATCTAAATGCAAGGTTTCAATGCAGACCCGTTTATGTAAAACACATCAACAAATGCGCCTTTACAGAAAAGATCGATAAGGGCGAGGTACTTCAGATCCCAGTGGCACATGCAGAGGGAAGATTTACATTTGGTGAGAACGATGAAAAATTTCTGGAGAGGCTGATCGATAATAAACAAATTGTATTCAGATACTGTCATTCGGATGGAAAGGAAGCAGAGGGGGAATTTCCATGGAATCCCAATGGAAGTTTGTATGACATTGCAGGAATTTCAAATCCAGAGGGGAATGTCTTGGGAATGATGCCACATCCAGAGAGGGTTATGGAAGGGATTAATAAGGCGGAGTGGACAAGAAATAGAGACATTGGGAAAGGAGATGGAAGGATATTCTTTGAGAGTATTGCCGAGTATGTGAAGAGAAAATTTTAATATGCAATATAAATGCAACATAAATTCTAACAATGAAAAAGAAAGAAAAAGAACAGGAAGAGAAAGACGAAGAATTAACCGAAGAGGAAAAGAAAGCACTAAAAAAGAAGAGGAGAAAGGAGGATAAACTGAGAAGGGCATGGCTCTATGGCTAGACGCTCTCAATCCTTGGGGCAAGATAATAGATTACTCTGCCATCGCCTATAGCGTACTCTATCCTTAAAGGTGCGTCTGTCCTCATTTTTATCAGTATAATGGACTGTGGATCCGATGCCTTTAGCAGATTATTCAAATGATCTAGGGCGAAAACCGCTCTTACTTCCTCCTTTACATTCATTCCAAGAATATTTTCCTCTTGGAATTTTATATCAACGCTTCCCGCATCCCCGTCTGCCTTTATTCCAAAGCCATCGTTGAGCTTTATTACCACATGATTACTAACCAGCTCTGCATCCTTCAATGCCTCTTTTAGCATATTAGCTCCAATCTTAACATCTGCGGTAAATTCTATATTTGGTTCTTTTGGGGGCGAGGATGTAGACTCGATTATTGCTAGGGAAAAACTCCTCGTTGTTTCACCTTTGAACACCATCTTGAGTCTGTTTTCTAAAGATAACTCGATTTTATCCTCTGCTCTAGACCTTTTTGTAATCTTAGATAATTCTGTAAAATCTATTCCAATATTAACCGGCTTTTCTACCTTATATTCTTCAAATGAACTCGAAGGAAGTTCGAGATCAACCAATGCTATCTGGGATGGATCCATTGCTCTAAGTTTAATTCCTTTTTCATCTATCTGCAGGGTTCCTTCATCAATCAATGCCGCTATCGCGTCTATGCTATTTTTCCATGCCTTTGTATCTGAGATTACCGCCCGAAACATTTTTGTCTCCATAATTATTATATTTTGTTGATTAAAAGTCAGAGAGAATATTATAATTAAATTGAGGGTATGGGGTTATGTGGATATAACTTTGTAACTTACTCCACTTTAAATCTACCCCGCACAAATTCCTTATCCAGACTCAATATAAAACTCGCCACCCGGGGCCCCTTCTTCTTTCCTATCAGAACTAAATATATGGCTTCAAAAAGCTTTTCTGGCTTCAAATCCATGCCACGTGATACTTCATATATCCTTTTATGCAATTCCTTTGGAGACCATTTCTTATCCAGTTCCTTCACTAATCTTTCAAGGGCTTCCTTCTGCCTTTCTTCCAATTTTTCATAGATTTCCATCGCCTTTAAATCAGAGACCAATTCAAATCTGAGATATTCTGGGCCATAGGTTTCTACCCAATTTTTAGCAAGCCTCAATCTTTTTCTTAACCTTTCATTGTCAAAATTCTCATAACCCATTTCTGAGAGTTTCTTCACAATCTTTTCCAGATTTAGATCGGGAACTATCTGAGCCAAGGTCGTACAGAGAGTGAATGGGACATGCAAAGGCTTTGGCTCGTAAATCTGAGAAAGTTCATATCTCCTCCTTGCCTTAGAACTTCCCTCTTCTAGATTGAAGTAGACCCTTTCCGCTTTGTCATATTCATCAACCAAATTTGGGATAGTGGAGAGATTTATATCCCTCTGTTTCATCAGTCTTTTGTACATAAAAAATTTCAGAACCTCTGGCTCGCATATCTGAAGCCAATCCCCCAGAGTGATTACATTCCCCTTGGATGAAGAAATTTTTTCTCCATTCAAAGTGAAGAATTCATACATCACTGGAATTGGAGGTTCAAATCTGAAGACATCCTTACATATTTCTTTGGCTGTCCAGAAGGAGCCCCCCGCTGAAGCATGCTCCTTTCCAAGAGGTTCACAGGTAACCCCGAAGTGCTTCCAACGGGCTGCCCATTCTACTCGCCAGGGAAGTTTCCCCCTACCTTCACTAATTTTACTCTCACCCTCATTACGGCAACCAAAAACAAGGGCTTTTCTGATGTCTTCAGAGGCAGCACGAGAAGACTTAATAATGCTTGAAGCGGGATCAACACCCGCGCATTTATAAAAAACAGTATCTTCACCATCCCAACCAGTCACACGTGTAGTCGATATTTTGCCACATTCAGAACAGATTGGGATCCAAGGGATATAATTCTCATTTAAAGGAAGCTTCCTAAACTTGTTTAGTATTTCCCTTATCTCTTTTCTCTTTTTAATTGCCATCTTTATTTCATCATATAAAATACCTTTTCTATAGAGTTCAGTTCCCGAATATGCCCTTGGCTCTACACCGAATTCTTTAAGGTCTGATAGAAAGGGTTCAACGAAATGATCCACGAAATTCTCGTGACATCCATAAGGGTCCGGGATATCCCTTACCGGATAACCAAGATATTCCCTTAGGGACTCCATCCCTCTTGGAATTTTTCTGAATGGATCTGAATCATCCGCAATCCAGATAAATTTTACCTTTGCCCCCTTTTCCTCCAAGACTTTTCTTATAGCGTCTCCTCTGATAACATCACTGGCATTTCCCACGTGTGGAATTCCGGATATGGAGGTCCCGGTTTCGATTACATGTTTCCTTCCTCTTTCCAGTAATTTATCTGCAAATTTGTCAGCCCAATGAACGGTCATATTTATAAATGGTTTTAATTGCATAAAATTTTACAAATTCTTTAATTTATTCTTCTAATCCAAGATTGTAACGGTAGTATGATGATGCGAACAACCACTGAGAAATGATGATTGATGGGCGAGCTGACTACCACACAATCAAGATAATTAAGAGCCACTAGCGACTGAAAGGAGCGTATGTGGCTCATTTGATGAAACTTTAATAAAGTTTCAATGATGATTGATGGGCGAGCTGACTGTCATTGTTTCTTTTTTCTATTCTTATTTTCTTTAAAATTACAAAGTATAAGCAAAAATGAAACGAGAAGTCCAAAGAGCAATAGGACATATGATGGAAACTAATCCCGTCAGGAGGGTATTTTGGCACATGGACGAGAAGGTCGAGAATCTTATTTATGGGATAAGACAAGGTGATGATGCAATCGTTATTGGGGATACCATAGTGAATATGGAGGGCCCATATCCATTGAAGATTGGGGGGAAAACTGGCTTAATTCACACCTGTTCTGACATCGTGGTAATGGGGGGAAAACCAATATTTGCCTTAAATTCTATGCAGGTTAACAGTATGCAGGAGGCGAAAGATGTTTCTGAGGATTTAAAAAAGCAGAGTAATGGCTTAGGCGTTCCCATCGTTGGAGGGAATACTCAATTGGAGAATAATCTAATTCCATGTATTTCTTTCACGGTATTTGGAAAACTGATTGGAGAAGCAATCCCAGATTGTGGTATGAAGAAAAATGACAGGGTGTTTATGCTGGGTGAAGTTGTAGAGGGTGAGATCGGTGAAAGGATTCATAGGGCAAAGGTGAAATTCAAGACCTTCCTGGATCTGATCGAATGTGGAGTGGAGATTCATTCCTCAAAGGATTGTTCCAGAGGTGGTTGGTTTGGAAATCTTACTGAAATGCTTGTGAAGTCCAAGAAGGGAATCGATATTACAAGCATACCATATCCGAGGATAACCAGGTACATGGGGACTTATTTAGTTTCAGTTCCCGAGAATGAAGGGGAAAAGATCATTGAAATTTCTGCCAAACATAAATGTCCGGCAGTTGAGGTTGGTACAGTAAAGGATGAACTGGAAATTTCCATCGGGGGGAAAATCTTTGTGGATAAAGAAAAAATGCGGGAATTAATTAGACAGTTTCCTTATAGAAAGGCCAATATCTAAATTGTATAAATTGTATTTCTCTATAAGGAGAAAGAAAAGGGTTTTGCCGCCTGCGAGATTTGAACTCGCGACACCCTGGTGTCCGACACCGAATGTGGGGGTTGCCTTCAGCCAGGTGCTCTCCCAGTCTGAGCTAAGGCGGCAACTTGTTTAACTTGTTTATAGAATTTCAACATCTGTCCCGAGGGCCTGTCCAGGAAGTCCCTTTTCAAATCTCACAAGTATTGTTCCCTTTCCACCGTGAGCCTTTGCCACTTTTCCAGTGATTTTCTTCCCACTTGGCGTGGTCCACTCAACCACCCTTCCAATCAACTTTGAGGCTTCTTCTTTGCTACTAATTCCTTCAGGGATGATAACAAGCTTATTGGGATGATGGGTATGCCTTCCTCCAGTATAGTTAACTATCCTTCCCCTCATTTTTTATGTGTTTTATATATATGTATCCAATAATAATATTTAATTCATAATGAATAATAATGATAAATTATTTAGATAATCTTAGATATTTTATATTATTTTATTATTGATAATGCAATGAAAGAGATACGATTTCATGGTAGGGGTGGGCAAGGCGCTGTAACTGCAGCCTCTTTATTGGCGGTTGCCGGTTTTATGGATGGGAAATTCACCCAGGCATTTCCTACGTTTGGAGTAGAAAGAAGGGGTGCCCCAGTACAGGCATTTACCAGGATTGATGATAAATTTATCAGGAGGAGGAGTCATATCTATGAGCCAGACATCTTAGTTATTCTGGACTCTACCCTGCTCAAGGTTGTGGATGTTACCGGTGGATTAAAGGATGATGGAATTGTTATTATAAATACCGAAAAAACTGCAAAAGAACTTGGTTTAGAGGGTCTGGATGTAAGATCGGTAGATGCTACAAAGGAGGCATTTGATGTTTTAAAAAGGGATATCGTCAACACTGCAATGCTCGGTGCTTTTTCTGCATTCACCGGAGAGGTCAGTAAAGATTCTATCTGCAAAGCAATCAGGGAACACTTTTCGGGGGATATTGCAGAAAAGAATATAACATTGGTGGAGAGGGTTTATGAAAAAGCAAAAGAACAATGATTGATTTTGAAAATTTGAAGGTGAAGGTTGGTGATAAAGAAATCACAATAGGTGCAGTCTTGGAAAGTAATGGATCCACCTCGAATTTAAAAACAGGGGCGTGGCGTTCCATGAGACCAGTGACGGATTTTGAGAAATGCACTGGTTGTGGAATTTGTTGGAGTCTCTGTCCCGAGGGATGTATAAAAAAGAGGGATGATGGAAAATTTGAGGCAGATCTGGATTATTGTAAAGGCTGTGGAATCTGCGCCAATGAATGTCCAGTTAAGGCTATAACTATGGTGATGGAGGAGAAATAAATGGGGAGAGAATTTAAGTTAAGTACAAATGCAATTTCAAAAGCAACAGAAGAATTTGTAGAACTTGCAAGAAGGAGTTTTCCGGGGATAGAATCAATAGTCATTTTTGGATCGATTGCAAGAGGCGTGGGTAATAAAGAAAGTGATATCGATGTCTTGGTAATTGCAAAGGATCAGAGAATTCAAAAGGAACTTGCATATCTATCATTTGATTTAACCTTGAAGTATGGTGAGGTCTTCGAAGTAGTTGTGAGAACACCACAACAGATCAAAGAATTAATAAGGTTAGGATCACCATTTATTGATGCAGTAATTAGTGAGGGAGTGATTGTTTATGGCACTGAAGCCTTCAAAAGAACTTGTAGAGAAGGAACTGGAATTATCAGAGGAATTCCTTCGTGATGCGAAATATTTGTTGGAGAAAGATGCGAGAAGATCGGCATCAAGTAGAGCATATTATTCAATGTTTCATGCTGCAAAGGCAATTTTGGAGTCGTTGGGTGAAAGCCCAAAGAGTCATAAAGGAGTCATTTCATTGTTTGGAGAAAGGGTAGTTAAGGAGGGATTAATGGATAAAATATTTGGCAGATATCTAAGTGAGGGTCTCAGTGGAAGAATAACCTCAGACTACGAATTCCTAACATTGCCAGAAAGGAAAGAAATAGAAGAGCGTATATTACATGCGGAGAAATTCTTGAATAAGGTTAAAGAAATCATTAAAGAGGAGAAATAAAGAATGACCAAAACGGTAATGGAGGCATCACATGCAATTTCAGAGGCAGTTAAGATGATTAAGCCAGGGGTGGTTGCAGCATATCCCATAACGCCACAGACACATATAGTTGAGAGGATCTCGGACTTTGTGGCAGATGGGGATCTAAAGGCAGAATACATCAGGGTTGAATCTGAATTTGGGGCAATATCTGCCTGTCTGGGAGCATCTGCTACCGGAGTCAGGGTGTATACATCAACATCCGCTCAGGGTCTAGCGTTAATGTTTGAGATTCTTTTTATCGTTTCGGGAATGAGGCTTCCCGTTTGCATGACGGTAGTGAATAGAGCCATGTCTGCCCCCATAAGCATATGGAATGATCATCAAGACAGCATATCCTGTAGAGATACCGGATGGATTCAAATGTATGCTGAAACTGCACAGGAATGCTATGATCTTACTTTAATGCAGTATAAGATTTCTGAAAATAAAAATGTTCTTTTACCTTCAATGGTTTGCTTGGATGGATTTACCTTGTCTCATGTCTATGAACCATTTGATATCCCCCCTCAAAAACAGGTTGATGAATTCCTTCCAGAATATAGACCTCATTCAGCTATTCTCGATCCAGATCAGCCCATGACTCTGGGCTCAATAGGATTCCCATCACATTATATGGAGATCAGATATTCCCAGATAGAAGCGATGGAGAATTCCATAGATATAATTGAGAAGGTATTTAATGAATTCTCAGATAACTTTCCAGTTCAGATTGAAGGATCCAGACCTGAGAGATATTATCATACAGAGGGATATCGCATAGATGATGCAGAAACTGTTTTTGTTGCAATGGGTTCTGTGTGTGGAACGATAAAGGTGGCAGTAGATAAACTGAGAGGGGAAGGGGAGAAGGTTGGTTTGTTGAAGTTGATAACCTATAGGCCATTTCCAAGAGAAGCAATAAAAAATGCGTTGAAGGATGTAAAAAAAGTGGCGGTGTTAGAGAAGGCAGTTTCACCTGGGGCAAATGGCCCGGTGTTTGATGAAATTTCATCTCTGCTTTATGGAGAAAAGAGCGAAGCTGAGATTAGAAACTTCATAATCGGTTTGGGAGGAAGAGATGTTCGATTGGATCATATTGAGAGAATTTATGAGATGACCAAGGAGGGAAAGGGGAAGAAACAGGAGTGGATGTTTTAAATTCATTATTTAAAAATGGCAATAATGGGTTTACCTGAGGATGAATTCTTTGCTTGTGGACACAGGGCATGTGCTGGATGTGGAGCAGCAACCGCAGTTAGATTAATTACAAAGGCTGCCGGGAAGAACAGCATCTTGGTGGAATCTACCGGTTGTATAGAAGTAGTTTCAACACCATATCCAGAAACCTCTTGGAAGATACCCTGGATTCATGGCGCATTTGAAAATCCCGCATCCATAGCCTCTGGAATTTCAGCCGCATTAAAGACCAAGGGTCTTGAGGATAAGGTTAATGTGATAGCACTTGGTGGCGATGGTTCTACCTATGATATTGGATTGCAGTTTATCTCCGGTGCTTTTGAAAGGGGTCATGATTTTACATATGTATGTCTATCACCAGAAACAGAATTGATTCTATCTGATGGTTCTATTGTGGAAATAGGTGAATTAATCGATCAACATATCGAGAAATCGATGTTGATTGAAGTAATCCGAAGTAATTCAAATAAGTTATCTGCATCCTCTTTGATTAGCAGGTTAGGGGATGTCGAATCGGTTTCAATGACAGAAAAGACTCTTTCATGGGATGGTAAATCTTTCAGTCCTATGACGACGCTCAGAGCTCAAAGAAAAGAGTCTCCAGAGGAATTGATCAAGGTTACTACATCTTCAGGTTCTGTCATTTCCTTGACACCAGAGCATAGGGTTATCGTTGACAGCATAGTTGGTTTCGAGTGGAAGGAAGCAAAAAATTTAAATCCGGGAGATGAGGTTTATGCGCCCAGGAAGATATATATTGATGTGGATAATGAACCATATATCATTGATTTTTTGGATGAAGATATCAACCTCATACTACCTGAAAAAACAAAGGAAAAAATAAAATCTAGGTTGCGAGAAAAATATGGAACGATAAAAAACGCGTCCATTAAAATAGGATTTAAATATTGGCAGTTTAAAGGAGGAGGGAGGAACATAACTCTAAGTGGCCTAAAGAAGATATGTCAAGATGGCTGTGCTGAGTGGATAGAATTAAGGGATAAAATAAGAGAATTTTCTGTTAGAGGAGGTAATAATATTAGATTTAAGAGTGTCAGATTTGATGAGGATTTGATGTACCTATTGGGTTTGATTGCTTCTGATGGATATCTAGACAAACGTGGGAGCATCGTTTTTATTAATAAGGAAAGTCAATTGCTTAGTGAGTTCAAAGAGAGGTACTCCAAACTCTTCTGTGGAAGAAAATTAAGCAAGGTTGATGTGGGTGGTACTTATTATGTTCATGTAAACAATCCGGCATTGTACATGGTAGCAAAAAATCTTAAAATAAAATCAGACCCTAAAGAGATCATAAAACTACCAGAACCATTAATTTCTGCCTTCTTAAGAGGATTTTTCGATGGAGATGGACACTGCAGTATCCTTCATCACAAACACACAAATGAGGCAAGAATAATATTAACAACTACCCATAATGTTCTTGCAAAAAGGCTTCGATTAATGCTGCAAAGATTAGGAATTGCCAGTTTTCAAGACAGTAGAGCGCATAGATCAGATATTATTGTCTTATCAAGAGAGGACATTCAAGGGTTTATAGATAAGGTTGGAAGTAATCATCCTAAAAAGATAATCGAAATGAAAAGGGTCAGGAATTTATTTGATAAACAAAACCCTCGAGGAAAATATTTTTCGCTAGCTCCACGAGTTTGTGGGATCATTCTAAGGGAGATTTGTAAGAAGCACAATATCCCCATCACACGTGTTGATAGAAAGAGGGATATTTGTACTCTCGCTGCTGGAAAAAGAAGAGCCACTAAACGAAGAATTAGAGAATATATCGATAAATTAAAGGAATTCGTACCAGACGATCCCTTATTTGAGGAATTGGAGTTGTTATTAAAAGAGGATTTCTATTTGGATCCCATCAAAAAGATTGAAAGAGTGCATTGTAAATCAAAATATGTGTATGACATAACTGTTCCTGAAACCCATGTTTTTGTTCCTGAAGGTGCCTTTGTAATTTCAAATTGCTATGACAACGAGGCTTACATGAATACAGGAATTCAGAGATCTGGTGCTACACCTTATGGCGCTTCTACTACCACATCACCATCTGGAAAATTAAGTATAGGTAAATTGGAATGGAAAAAGGACATATTGCATATCCTTGCCGCGCATGGCTCTCCTTATGTAGCATCCGCTTCCATAGGTTACCCAATAGATGCTTTTAGGAAGATAAGAAAGGCAATTGAAACCAAGGGGCCCACATTCATTAATATATTATGCCCCTGTCCAACAGGGTGGAGGTTTAGCTCAGAAAAAACAATTGAGATAGCAAAATTAGCAGTGGAAACGGGAGTAGCACCATTATATGAAATTATTAACGGTAAACATAGCATTAATAGACCAAGGGATATAGATAAATTAAAGCCTGTTGAGGAATACCTAAAGCTACAGGGAAGATATAAACATCTCTTTAGACCAGAAAAGAAAGAAAAGGATATAGATTTTATACAGAGCAGGATAAAGGAAAATCTGAAACTGTTAATGGAAATGGCTGAAAAGGGATTTTAATCTTATTAGTCTTTTTATAGAATGGTCTTTTTATAGAATGCTTCCCAATATCTTATATTCTTTGGATTCATATTATTATTGTTTGTAAAATAATTTGATGTAGGTGGTAGGAATGGAAGCCATTGTTCAAGATGCTATTAGTCGGGCAAATACGGAGAAAGAAAAGGAGATAGAAGAATCTGCATCAAAAACAACCGCTACTCCAAGTACAGATGAAGAATTGAGGAGGATTGTAGAAGGTATAAGAACATCCATTAAAGTAGTTGGTGCGGGTGGTGCAGGAGGAAATACCCTTGACAGATTGATGGAGATGGGTATTGAAGGAGGAGATGTAATTGCCGTTAATACAGATGCATTGGATTTACTCTATACCAATGCCCATACTAAGGTATTAATAGGAACTTCTATTACCGGTGGTATCGGAGCTGGAAATGATCCAGAGGTGGGAGAGCAGTGTGCAGAGGCAGATATAAAGAAGATATCCGAGGTTATCGCTGGCTCTGATATGATCTTTATTACCTGTGGCTTGGGAGGCGGTACCGGTACAGGTGCTGTTCCAGTAATTGCCGAGGTATCAAAGGATATTAATGCCCTAACAATTGGTATAGTAACATTGCCCTTTAGTGTGGAGGGAAAGACAAGAGCAAAAAATGCCCTAACTGGATTGAAAAAATTGAGGAAATATTCTGACACCGTTATAGTGATTCCCAATGACAGACTCCTGGATATTGCCCCAAATCTTCCGATTAATGCCGCCTTTAAGGTTGCCGATGAATTACTCGCTAATGCAGTTAAAGGGATAACAGAGATGGTAACTAAACCCGGGTTAGTGAATCTAGACTTTGCAGACGTCAGGGCGGTAATGAAGGAAGGTGGAACCGCTATGATCGGCTTGGGTTCTTCTACAAAGGATACCCCAATGGATCAGAGATCACGTGAATCTGTGGAAAAGGCATTAAGGTCACCATTACTTGATACAGATATAAGTACTGCCAGTGGTGCCCTTATTAACATTATCGGTAGCAGGGATATGACATTGGAGGAGGCAGAGGAGATTGTTAGGATAGTATCAGAGAGCATAAGTCCCGATGCTCAGATCATATGGGGTGCACAGATAGATGATTCCTTGGATAGGAATGTTATAAAAACACTACTGATCCTTTCTGGTGTAAAGACACCCCAATATGAGATAGAACTAGAGGAAAAGGTTGAAGTAGGTGCTATTCCAGAGCATATGGATATCGGTCTTAGATATGTCTAGGCGAAATTGGGACCTGAAAAATGCGAATCCATCAAAAATTGATTAATGCCTATAAAGAGACCAGAAGGATTCTAAGGCTGACGAGAAAGCCTCGTGGATCGGAATTCAATGAGACAGCTAAGATCACAGGTCTGGGGATGATCGTTATCGGAATTATTGGTTTTATCATCTTTGTTATAGCTAAGATATCTGGTATTTATTGAACAGGAATAGATTTGATTGCGGTCTCTATTATTTTTTATATTTTTTATTATCAAAATTCCATATCTTATTTCCTCTAAGTTTTATTTGATTAAATGTTAATGTAGCCTATGATCTATGTAGTTAAAGTAACCGCTAACCAAGAAAGGGTGGTAGCAGAGATGATCTGTAGAGAAGCGATTGCTAGAAGAAATGAGTACTTAAAGGAAAGTAAGGAGGTATACTCTATTCTCTATACAACTGGGCTAAAAGGTTATATCTTAGTAGAAGCTGATAACCCAGGGACGGTAGAAGATCTAGCAAGGGGAATTTCAAAGACAAAGGGATTATTACTAAAGAAGAAAGGCGACTTATCGTCTGCGGGAACCATCTCTATAGAAGAACTGGAAAAAACACTGATGCCAACACCGGTAGTAAAGGAGATTAACAAAGAGGATTTAGTAGAACTAATTGCTGGTCCCTTTAAAGGAGAAAAGGCTAGAGTGGCAAAAATAAATCAGGATAAGAATGAGGTTACCGTTGAATTAATAGAGGCTGCAGTTCCTATTCCCGTGATTGTTAGAGGGGAGGATATTAAGATATTGGAAAAGGGGGGTGAGAGGGAATAATGGCAAAGGAGACTATAGAAACCATGGTAGAGGCTGGAAATGCCAGTGCAGGACCTCCCTTAGGACCGGCCTTGGGCCCCATAGGTATTAACATCAATGAGGTAATCAATACAATAAATGAAAAGACATCCGATCTCAAGGGAATGAAAATTCCCATAAAGGTCATTATCGATACCGAAACAAAGAAATTTGAGATAAAGCTTGGATCTCCGCCAACATCTGCATTGATTAAAAGGGAATTGAGCCTGGAGAAAGGAACGCGGGATGGAACGCCCGTTGGAGATCTGAGTCTTGATCAATTAATGAAGATCGTGAATATGAAGAGAGACTCGTTACTTGCGAATGATATCAAAGGTGCGGTTAAAGAGGTAGCTGGCACATGTGGCTCTCTTGGTGTAACAATAGAGGGAATATCAGCGAAGGATTTTATTTCTGAATTGAATTCTGGAAAATTCAATAACAGATTGGAGTAGATTATTCCGCTGCACTACCCCGAGGTAGGAGGAAATGGACAGAAAAGATATAGTAAAAAAGATCGAAGAGGCTAAAGAAAAGTCAAAGAACAGGAGGTTTAAGCAGAGTGTGGAGATCTGCGTGAATTTTAAGGACATAGATATGGAAAGTTCTGAATACAAACTGAATCTGAATGTTCTTCTTCCCAAGGGTCGAGGAAAGGATGTTAACATAGGAATTTTTGCCGATGGCGATATGAATGTCAGAGCCAAAAAAATTTCTAAATATGTCCTAAACAGAGCGGAAATAGACGAATATTCAAAGAATAAAAGAAAGATGAGGAAATTTGCAAATTCTTGTTATGCCTTTATTGCACAACCAGAGTTAATGCCGGTAATCGGAAAGAGCTGGGGCATCGTCTTAGGTCCAAGAGGAAAGATGCCACAGCCCGTTCCAGCCAATGCGGATTTGAATAAAATAATAGATAAATTAAAAAATACCGTAAGGATCAGATCCAAAAAGAACCCCACCGTTCAAGTTCCCGTTGGGACAGAGGATATGGATCCAAATGATCTATCTGATAATATAGCTGTTGTTATGGATGCGATAGAAAGACAGATTCCAAACGAAAAAATCAAGTCAGTATATCTAAAAACCACTATGGGGCCTGCAATAAAATTGTTCTGATAAAATGGTAGCCACATGGAAAATCAAAGAGGTTGAGAATTTAGCAGAGAGGATTTCAAAATCTAAGGTAGTCGGCTTAGTGGATATTAGTGGAATTCCCTCCAGACAATTTCAACAGATGAGAAAGGGTTTGAGAGGAAAGGCGGAGATTAAGGTTACTAAGAATAGCGTGATGAAAAGGGCATTTGAAAAGACAAAATTAAAAGACCTTGGAGAATATATCCAAGGATCAATGGGGATAGTCTTTACAGATTTAGATCCCTTTAAGTTGAATAAACTTATGAAATCTACAAAGACTACTGCCCCCGCCAAGCCCGGGAGTATTGCCAATAAAGATATAGTCGTTCCGGCCGGTGATACCCCATTCAAACCCGGACCGATAATTGGAGAACTTCAAAGGGTGGGTATCAAGGCTAAGATTGAAGGTAGAAAGATAGTAGTTACAGAGGATTCCCTTGTAGTGAGGGAGGGGGAAGTTATATCTGCAGATCTCGCTAACGTCCTAACAAGACTTGGGATTGAACCCATGGAGATGGGTCTTGAGATAAATGCTGCCTATGAGAATGGAATAATCTATACCGGGGATATTCTTAATGTAGATGAAGAAAAGACTATTGCTAATCTGAAAAATGCATATCAACAAGCATTAAACCTCGCATTAAACGCAAAGATTTATAATTCAGTTACCATCAATCTATTCTTAAGAAAGGCATTTTCTGATGCAATTTCTCTGGCTATAAATGCTGAGATTATCAATAAAGAAACCATAGGATTCATGCTCTCTAAGGCAAATATGCAGATGCTTTCCCTCGCTTCCAGAATTCCAGGGGGCTTGGATGATGAACTTCGATTAAGAACTTCTGCTGTCTCTGAAAAGGATTAACGTATGTATATCTCAGGTATTTCTTTGGCATCTTCTCCTTCTGGTTTTATCCCCTTATTTATTTCTCTTGCTATTTTATAGGCATCGTAGGCTGCAATGATACTCACCAAAAGGTTCGGGATAGCGCCAATTTCTGAGGGGAGATAAATCCAGAGCCCAGTGGTGATGATCTCCAATGAGAAAAATACCGAAGCTCTAAAAAATTTCTTCAGATATAACTGACCCAGACCCGCGATTATAAATGACAGGATTGCCGCCAGGAGTGGATTCTTTTTTTGTTTCATATTTTGGTTCATATTAATTATTCTTACTTTTATATATGATAAAATTAATGATGAAATGAAATTCAAAATCGACATCCGGAAGTCGGTATCTGAAAACGCCGAATTCTACTATAAGGAATCGAAGAAGGCAAAGCATAAAGCGGAGGGTGCAAAAAAAGCCCTAAAGGACACACGGGAAAAGATTGATAAGTTGAAAAGAGAGCGTGAGGTCTCAGTCGTTGAACATGTCCCCTACAAAAAGAAAATCAAAACGAAGAAATGGTATGAAAAATTTCATTGGTTTTATTCCAGTGATAATTTTCTAGTTGTTGGTGGAAAGGATGCGACCACAAATGAGATTCTAATAAAGAAGTATCTTGAGAAACACGATATGGTTTTTCATGCAGACATTCACGGCGCCCCTTTCTTTGTGATAAAAAATCCCGATAGAAAGGAAATTCCCGAGGATACTTTAAGGGAGGCGGCTGATGCCGCAGCAAGTTATTCCAAGGCATGGAAACTCGGCCTGGGGGGTTGTGATGTCTACTATGTAAGTTCAGAGCAGGTTTCAAAAAAAGCCCCCAGCGGTGAATATCTTGGAAAGGGGGCGTTTATGATTCATGGTAAAAAGCGGTGGTTCAGGAACACCAAGTTAGAGATTGGAATCGGATTCAGGATTGATGATGAAGTAGAGGTCATTGGTGGTCCAGTAAGTTCTGTGGAAGCCAATTCCGATTATTCTGTAAAGATTGTGCCTGGGGGTAAGAAGTCTGGGGAATTGGCAAAGGAAATTAAGGAACTGATTATGAAAAAATCAAAAAATGAATATGCAGAGAAGATAAAAAAAATTAGATTAGAGGAAATTCAAAAACGGATTCCGGGGGGTAAGGGGAGGATTTTGGGATGAATATATAGTTATTCCTCTACAACCTCATCCCTCTCATGCTCCGCCATAACCTTGCTTTCTGGGATCTTTTTGTATCTTCCTATGGCACTTATTAATGTTTCCTGAAATAGATAGGCCATGGTTTCAAATTCTCCCCCACCATAGAAAATCGATTCACTGGCTGACTCTGAAGCAAGCTGCGCCTCTAGGTAATCCCATCCCTTTCTCTTTTCTATGCCCCCGGGGAGATAAAGAATAAGGTCAGAATTTTTGGCCAGATTACTGTCTTTATATGAGGTTATAGCCACTACCTTAGCTCTTTCGATCTTGGCCCTTTTTGCCACATCGATCACCTCGGAGGTTTCTCCCGAGCCTGAGAAGAGTATTACCACATCCTCTTTTTTTATCCTCTCCTTAACTACATCACCAATAAACCATACATTATAGCCAAAGTGCTTCAGTCTCAGAGCAAGGCCTACAGCTGCATTTGCAGACCTGCCCTTTCCATAGATATGCACGGCTCTGCTTTTCTCCAATAGACTGTAGATCTCTTCCAATTTATCCCTTTGATCCTCCAATATGGATGGAAATCCCTTCAGATAACTTGATATGGCTTTAGAGTATTCTAAGACCAGATCCGAAAATCTCTTCTTTGAATTACTCATTTCTATCCGATTAATTTTTACTTATGTATTTAAATATCCTATAATTTCTTATAATTTGTCTATTTTGGTTTTATAAAAAATCTTGGGTATCTGAGGATGAACAGGGATGTAAGAAAAAAGATTACAGAGGATATGAGTGAGATCTCTCTGGTGGAATTCAGAATTTTTGTCGTGAAAAAATAGATTAAAAGAAATGACAGAACGGGGATAATCTTGTACACGCCACGAATCTCTGTGATATTTATTATTGTGTATGTCAGGGGTATTGAGATTAATAAAAGTGATAGGGATATCATCAATATCAAGATCATCCATTTGAATGCCAAAACCATTATACATGAAATGCCATATTCATCTGGAGCGTATTCCGTCAGCAGGATAATGGAGATTATTAAGAGAATTATAATGATGGTTTGGAGTTTGTATTTTGCAATGGAATGAAAAAAATCCCCGAAATCCTTTGAACTCGGAGCCGTTCCCAATGATATGGAAAATTCAAGGTAAAGGATTAGTAGGATGATGGGGTTTGACAGGTCTAAGAAAATCAATTGCTCATAGAATTTCTCCATTATGGATATCATGGTGGGTAGGATGCCGCTAATATCTTCAATTTTAACTAAATCTGGACTAATTAGGCTAATATCTGGATTTTGTTGAGCAAGATAATTAAAGAGGGCAATCAGAAAGATCCCACAGCCAAAGAAGGGGGCAAATCCTATTAAAAGATTTCGAATTACATGAAATCTATCTCTGGGTTGTATGTATTCTACAAAACCCAAAACGCCGCCTCTTTGATCTGGACTGAAAAATGAGATCCCCTTTATCTTGCATCCAGTTATTTTTGCTGCAAATGCGTGAGAAATTTCATGAACTATGGTTCCGGGGGCGATTACTATGCTAAAATATCTTTCCTTTAGTTTTCTATTCAGATATGATTCCAAGAGATCATTTAGCAGGATTTGAATTGCAAACAGTATGGGTATCAAAAAAATGTAATTCCTGAGTGAAAATTCAGAAAACAGGTACCATGAGACTAATGCAAGAAGGATAAAAATGATGATTGTGTAAGAGTTTTTCATGTCCATGTTAGTTATAAAGACTTAATTCTATATTTAATGTTCGATAAATTAAAGAAATGAAAATAGAAATGAATCCCGAATTCTGGAATGAGATCTGCCGTATCTCAAAAGAATTATCCAAGGAGGATAACCTGTTGGTGGTGAGCCATCACGATGCGGATGGAATAACATCCTGTGCCATCATGGTGGATCTACTCACAGGTCTGGAAAAGGATACCGAGTTTATGACCATAAAACAACTGGACAGCAATACGATAAAAAATATAAAAGACACCGACAGAACTGTAGTATTTACAGATATGGGTTCCGGTCAGCTCTCCTTGATAAAGGAAAATAAAATAAAAGATTTTTACATAATTGATCACCATACCCCCGAGGCTTCTCACGAGAAACAGATTAACCCACATTTCTTTGGTTATGACGGTGGTTTAGAGATAAGTGCTTCTGGTATGGCCTACTTCGTGGCAAAATCTCTGGGCAATATGAAGATGGCTCATCTCGCAATAGTTGGGGCCGTAGGCGATATGCAGGATTCTGACGGAAAATTGCATTCTCTAAACAGGATAATAATGGATGATGCCATAGAACAGGGACTGTTAAAGGTAAGGCACGATCTGAGGCTCTTTGGAAGGCAGTCAAGACCATTAACCCAGATGTTAGCCTACGCCTCCGATCCCATACTTCCAGGATTAACTGGTAATGAAGCAGCCTGTGCATCCTTCATTCAGAATCTTGGAATTCCCTTAAGAGAAAATGAACGCTGGAGAACCTATGTGGATTTAGAATTTTCAGAGAGGAAGAAACTGACAACGGCACTCTATATCCATCTCCTTGATTTAAATACCAAAGAATTCATTATTCAGGGAATGATAGGTGAGGTCTATACGCTACTCAATGAAGAGAAGGGTACTGAACTGAGAGATGCTAAGGAATTTGCAACCCTGTTGAATGCGTGTGGAAGGCAAGGACAGCCAGAGGTTGGTGTGATGGTTTGTTTGGGGGATAGAGAGAAAAATTGGAGGATGGCAAAGAATATTTTACAGAAACATAGAAAGATGTTGAGGGAAGGTATAGAGTTCCTGGAGAAAAGGGGGATTGAGGAGATGGAGAATTTTTATTACTTCGATTCGCAGGGGAGGATAGATGAAAATATTATTGGGGTTATAGCTGGAATGGCATATGGAGCAAGGATAATTCCTCCAGATAGACCAATCCTAGCATTTGCAGACGACAATGATGATCCCAAGATGCTTAAGATTTCTGCCAGAGCAAACTGGTCCCTTATAAGAAAGGGCCTGCATCTGGGAAATGCATTGAGGGAGGAGAGTAGAAAATTAGACGGTGATGGAGGGGGTCATGACATAGCAGCCGGGGCCAGGATTCCAAAAGAATGTAGAGATGAATTCCTGAAAAATATAGACAGAAAATTTGGAGAGCAATTACGTAGAAGTGTTTAAATTGGACTTTTGATTTTTAAATACTTACTCCCAATATTTGTTCTCTAAGACAATCTTTTATCTCCTTCTGGATGGAATGGCGCGTCTTTTCCATACCAAGGAAATTTTACAAAAAGAATTTATAGAAGAATTTTATAGGATTATACATATTATTAAAAATATTGTTAAAAATGGCACGCATGCACGCAAGAAAGAAGGGAAAATCCGGTTCCAAACATCCATTGAGAACGGCAAAGCCGGACTTTGTAGCATATGATCAAAGTGAGATTGAGGAGTTAATAGTAAAACTGGCTAAGGAGGGAAATTCTCCAAGTATGATTGGGATAATTCTCAGGGATCAATATGGAATTCCATCTGTGAAAGAGGTTACCGAAAAGAAGATCGGATATTTCCTAAAGAAGAATAAACTGGCGCCTGAGATCCCAGAGGATTTACAAAATCTTATCAAAAAGGCTATAAATCTCAGAAAGCATCTAGAAAGGAATGCTAAGGACAAGCACAACAAAAGGGGACTTCAATTGATCGAGTCTAAGATTCATAGATTAAGTAAATATTATAGGAGGAAAGGTAGATTAGCAAAGGATTGGAGATATGAGCCGGAGAAAGCGATGTTAATGACGTGATTGAAATCATTAAAGTGAGATATATTGCAATCCTAAAAACAGAATCAAGGGATGCCAAAAATCTTGCAAAGGCATTGGATGTGGATAATGTCAAACTTGAAAATCTTAAGATAAAATCCAGAGCAAGGGGTAAAAAGATAATTACAGAATTGGAATCAAATAATTTAAACACGCTACTAAGTACATTGGATGACATCATAAGTTGTCAGATGCTGGCTGAGAAATTAATACTAGATTAATATAGATTAATAGATAGCTATAGATAGTAAAGATAAAATGGCCAAGGAGATAAGTTCATGGAAACATAAATCCATGTATAGAATAATTGCCCCGGAGAATTTTGATTCCAGGGAATTGGGAACCACCTTGAGTAGTGATCCCAAGAAGGTTATAGGTAGAAGTATCGAGGTTTCCCTTAAAGATTTAACAGATGATAAGAGCAAGCAACATCTCAATGTAATTTTTGAGATAAATGAGGTAAAGGATGACAAGGCATTAACACAGTTTAAGGTATTTCAAGCCAATAGGGGATACATTTATTCCAAGGTAAGGAAAGGGATGAGTAAGGTGGATTATATAGGAAAGCTGAAACTCGTTGATTCCGAGATAAAAATAAAGATCATGGCAGTTACTCATCAGAATGTTAAGACATCGCAGAAGAAGGAAATTCTTTCCAGAATTGGTAAGACCTTGGATAGATATAAAGATGTCAATCTGAATGACTTTCTCCAAGCACTCCTGTTTGGAAAATTGGGAACTGAAATCTATCATAATGCTAAGAGTATCTGTCCCATTCGCAGGGTGGAGATAGAGGAGGTCAGGGTTGTCTAATTACCCTCTTTTCTGTCACATCCAGAACCAAGAAAATATCCCTGTTCCCTTCCATAAGTTTAGACCTCTCAATTATCTTCACTACATCCTCTGATTTACAGGCAGATTTTGAACTTAAAATAAGTACGGAAATCTTGGGTGAGAATTCCAGAATCCTCCACAGATGCTTCAGGATCTCTTCGAGATTTCCAAATTCTACCGTAAAGGTAATATTTGGTTCTACCCAGACCAGATCGATCTTGCCAAAGTTTATTCCATTTCTAATGACAGATGATCTTTCCCTTACTGTAAAACCTAACCTTTCTCCGAGTTCTTTATAATATTCAATTATTGCCTCCCTGTATTTCAGTTCAGAATTTTTAACATAATTCTCCAGTTCTTGAAAATTTACAAGATCTTGGATCATCTTGGACAATTATCTATTGGATTCAATTGGATAAAACCAATCTATAGATATTATAGATATAAATGATAGAAGCAAGAATAAAAGAAAAAACACAAAACAGGTATATCGCTGGCGATGAGACGATTCCATATAACGGGTTAATGTCCAATGGATAAAATGGTTTAATATCCAAATAGAGGGGAGAATCCAGAAAGATGTGAAGATAAACCCCAAGCAGGGATGTGATCAGGGTCTTTTTAAAGGACGAATTTTGTTGAAGTTTAAACAACTTCGTTATCTTCTTTGTGTAGTCCTTTATCAAGAACATGGCGGTAGCAAGCAATACCGCAATGATGGTTCCACCCAGGAAGGTATGTAAAGGGCCGTGTAACGGTCCGTGTATGATACCAAAATAAACAAATATCGCTCTTATATCTACAATTACGCTTGCCAATAGAAAGGTCGGAAGGTCTAATAGGGAAAATAACAATAATCCAAAGAATAATGCGGGACCAATGTGAAATGGAGTGAATGGCATTTTATATTCTCTTATCTCATGTTATGGAATTCCAGTTATACTATTCATTCAAATTTCTTGCAGAATTCTATTGCCTCTGGAATCTTCTCGATTACGTCTGTTGCTGTAAATGAACAACCAAGTTTTTCATAGCAGAGATCGCCCGCCAAGCCAGAAAGAAATATCCCAGCACAGGCAGCTTGGAAGTTCTCTGCTCTAGTTGAAATTGCACCAATTATTCCCGCCAAGACATCTCCAGTACCGCCAACCGTCATTCCAACATTTCCGGTTTTATTCAATCTCGTCTTTTTACCATCTGAAATTATATCTACCGGACCTTTGAGAACTATTATTGCGTTGGTCTTTTTTGAAAACCTCTCTACCATCTCAATCTTATTTTCAAATTCCTCTTCATATTCCCCAAAGAGAATCTTAAATTCCATTGAATGTGGAGTGAGTATGTGATTCTCTCTAAGATATTTTACCTTAATCAACTTCAGTGCGTCCGCATCTATCACAATCGGCTTTTGGATTTTCCTGAGAAGCCTCCTTAGGAAGGATTTTGTTTCATCCCTTATCCCAATACCACTACCCACAACTACCGCATCAAAATTTAAATCCAGAATTTCATCCAGATCGTCATCACTTAGATAAAACTCTGAATTTAAAGGATTAATTATTATGTTGGGGTCAAAGGGCATTTTATCAGCCACATAACCTGGACATGCCACCGTTACTAGATCCACCCCAGTTCTATAAGCGGCCCTTGCTACCAATGTTGGTGTTCCGATAAAATTCTTGCTTCCCCCTATTACCAAGAGGCGACCAAAGTCACCCTTATGTTCAAACCCCTTTCTCTCGGGAATTGCAGCATATAGATCTCCTGGACCACAGTAGATCTCGGCCTCTTTTGGGATTCCTATACTCACTACTTTGGCGTCTGGGGTTTTTGCCGTGTGAAATGATATAGTGAGGTCTGCTCTGATCCCCGGGGTTGGGACATCTACAGAAATCCTAAAGGTATTGACAGAATTAATCAACTCCACAACACTTTTAATCGGCTGCCTCAGTTCACCCTTTGCCCCAACACCAATAAGTGCGTCAATGATCAGATCAAATTTCCCCAGATCTTTTTTTATTCTCTCGCAATTTGATGAATCCCTTATAAAATCAATTTCCACAGAATCTAGATTCTGGATTATCTCCAGATTTTTTTGTGCCTCATCGCTCCTATTTCCAGAAAGGGCATAGACCTTGACCTTCTTTCCCAAGGAAGAGAGGTGCCTTGCCGCCACAAAACCATCACCACCATTGTTTCCAGTACCACAGAATACCGCAATATGGGAAAATCTTTCACACCCCCTAGCGATCTCTCTTCCAGCATTCTCCATAAGAACGAGCCTGGAAATCCCGAGATAAGAAGAATTCATATCCAGCAGTTTTGTATATTGCGCAGAATTCATTCTATCTAAACATAAGCGGGCGCCAATATCTTCTCTTCCTTCTTCTTCATCATCTCAAATTCTGGAATCGATGGTTTTATATTCCTCAGTGCTTTTTCAAAGTGCTCTCCAGTTACAACAGCTGAATTAATATCCTCTCTTAATGCGATCATTGCCGCCTCTCTACAGATGCCCTCTATATCTGCACCGCTATAGCCTTCTGTTCTATCTGCCAATTTGTCTAGATCTACATTCTTGAGGGGCATATGCCTCGTATGCACTTTAAATATATCTAACCTGGCATCTCTATCGGGGGCTGGAACTAATAGTAAGGAATCAAACCTCCCAGGTCTTAGAAGAGATGGGTCTAAAATGTCTGGTCTGTTTGTGGCTCCGATAACAATAACATTTTCGAGGTTTTCTATACCATCCATCTCTGTTAAAATTTGATTTACAACCGTTTCTGTGACGTGAGAACCGGCATGAGTCCCCCTTCTTGGTGCTATTGCATCGATCTCATCAAATAGGATTATACATGGAGAGGTTTGTTTTGCCTTTTTGAATATCTCCCTAACACCTCTTTCAGACTCTCCAACCCACATTGACAATAATTGAGGTCCTTTCACCGCGATAAAATTTGCCTCGGATTCATTTGCCGCCGCCTTCGCAAGTAGTGTCTTTCCACACCCTGGGGGACCATAAAGAAGGATGGCCTTTGCCGGTCTGATACCCATCCTCTTAAATGATTCTGGATACTTTAATGGCCATTCTACTGCCTCCTTCAATTTCTTCTTGACATCTTCTAGGCCACCAATATCGCTCCATTTAACATCTGGTACCTCAACCAAGACCTCTCTCAGGGCTGAGGGATTTACATCCTTCATCGCCTCTACGAAGTCTATCTTTTTCACACTTAAACTATCTAGTATATGCGCTGGAATCTCCTCCTTTTCGAGGTCTATTTTTGGGAGAATTCTCTTAAGTGCATTCATAGCGGCCTCTCTACTCAAGGCTTCAAGATCCGCTCCAACAAATCCATGAGTAGAATTTGCTATCTCCCTTAGATTTACATCTTTGTCTAATGGCATTCCTCTGGTATGTATCTGAAGGATCTCATTTCTACCCTCTTTATCGGGAACCCCAATTTCGATTTCTCTATCAAATCTTCCAGGTCTTCTTAATGCGGGATCTAACGCATCACGTCTATTTGTTGCCGCAATTACAACAACATCACCTCTAGCTACTAGACCATCCATTAATGCCAATAATTGAGCAACGACCCTTCTTTCTACCTCGCCTCGAGTCTCCTCTCTTTTAGGGGCAATAGAATCGATCTCGTCTATGAAAATAATGGCTGGGGTATTTTCCTGCGCTTCCTTAAAAATCTCCCTCAGCTTCCTTTCACTCTCTCCATAGTACTTGTCCATGATCTCGGGCCCATTCAGAGAGATGAAATGGGCATTGGTCTCGGAAGCCACGGCCTTCGCAATTAGGGTCTTCCCCGTTCCCGGGGGTCCGTAAAGAAGAACCCCCTTTGGTGGCTTGATCCCCAATTTCTCAAATAGTTCGGGGTGCTTCATGGGAAGCTCGATCATCTCCCTGACCCTTCCTAATTCCTCTTTTAAGCCGCCGATGTCCTCATAGCGAATCCCCGGGACCTCGGGAACTACCATTGGTTTTCCCTTTATCTCAAGGTTGGTCAGGTCATGAATCTGAACGATTCCCCTGGGATTAGTAGAAACAACAATGAATGGAATTGCCTGTCCTAAAACACCAATTGAGATCTTATCCCCCTTTACTAAAGGCCTTCCGATCATCCTCTGCCTTACATGAGTGGCAAAATCCCCACCAAATCTTATTTCATGCATGGTCGGGGCTATAACAATATTTTTAGCGGGTGCGGTCTTAGCCTTTTTAATTCTTACCCTATCACCCAGAGAGGAATCTGAATTCTGTCTGATTAAACCATCCATTCTAATGATATCTAAACCAAAGTCCTGGGGATGAGAAGGCCATACAATAGCGGCGGTAGCCTTTTTCCCTTCTATCTCTACGATATCACCGGAGGTAATATCAAGCTTTTCCATAGATCTGGTATCAATTCTAACTATGCCTCGACCAACATCATTATGAAGTGCCTCCGCAACCCTCAGTTCTATCTTCTTTTCTACCATTTTTAAACTTCTATTTGCTTCTAAACTAGATTAATATTGAATTTTAGAAAAATAAATCAAGAATATCTCAAAATAAGTTCCCCCATTCTTTTTATCTCTCCTTCCGAAAACATAACCCCAGATTCCTGTTCTTGAATGAAGTCAGATAATTCATCAATCTTCAGTATATCTACCGTGGGATTTTCTATATGTAGATTAGCCCTTTCATTTGTAAATATTAGAATACTGTAAACCCATATATGTGGCGCTTTATTGAAAATTTTGTTCTTATTTTTCAGTATAAAATCCTTTAAAATCTTGGCATTCCTCTTTACCTGGTTGCTTGGACTTCCTATCCATAATTCATACCTCTTCCCACTCCTGCCCATCTTGTGCCTACTCCATTCATCCCCATTACAGGTAATCTGGCCACCATAATGCTTCGACTCGATGACAAATATCCCATTTGGTCCCAAGACGATATGGTCTATATCGCCCCTGTTGGGCGGTATTACCACACCATTGATTACATAATAGGAATCGCTTAATTTCTTTAATTCTTTAATCACGATATCCTCTCCCAAAGAACCGCTCTTCCATGTGATATATTTTTGATAACTATAAATCCCTAAAACATAGGCTATGGGGATCAGAATTATCCCCAATGCGGCAGAAGGGAACTGATTCATGATAAAGAGTATCACAGCCAGAATAAATAATGTGATAAAGATAAGCATTCGGCTCCTATTGAGATGAACATTCCTCCATACATAGTAGTCGGTCCTTTTCCCGAGGATTTTCATGTTAATTTTATAAACCGATAAGTATTTATAGGAGAAAGTATTATAGTTTATTTAAAACAAATTTTAAAACAAATGAGGTGAGAAACATAAAATGAAAATGAAATTTTTAGGAAAAAAGGGTCAGGGTGCAATGGAGTACCTGATGACATACGGATGGGCAATCCTGGTAGTTATGATTGTTGGGGTTGTCCTCTGGCAGTTGGGGATATTTAATCCACCCGCCAGTACGACGGTTACGAAGTTTGTGAAGATTAGACCGTTGAATCCGGGGCAGATTGAGCAGAAAGCTGACGCGACTAATGATGGGCTTTCTGTGGTATTCGTTAATTTGGCCGGGGATACCGTACATATAAAGAATATCGATGTGAATTATACCTCTCCGCCCGGTACCTGTACCCCCGATGGAACAGTTACATTACCAGATGGCACTTCTCGTACCATTGCCAACACTGGTAATCTCCAGTCTGGTGGTGCAGACAAACCTTTACCAGTACCACAAGATGGGACATTTAATTTGAATTTTAAATGCTCTGCTAATGAACCAGCGCTTGCATCTGGATCGAGATACGAGCTCACTATGCAAATCAAATATGAGATATCTGTTGGTGGATTTCCACAAAATAGAACAGAAACGGGTATAATAAAAGGGCCAGTAGTATAAGCGCATTTCTTTTTTCTTTCTTTTTTTATTTTATCCTTCCGATCTGACGTTCTTTCTTCCAATTCTGTTTTCCATTTATTCAATTTTTCTAATTCCAATTTCCAATATTTAATGCTACAGAGAGCTCACGTGAGGTAGCTTGGATATCCTGGGGGCCTGCGGAGCCCCATACCCGGGTTCGAATCCCGGCGTGGGCATAAAATTAAGAATTGACTATTTATTTTATTGAAAACAATTCATATACAGAATATGAAAAATAGGATAGAGGTTGACGAGAGCAGGTGCTGTTATTGTGGTGGCTGCGTTGGTGTCTGTCCACAGGATGCTTTAGAATTAAAAGAAACGATTCTTTTTGTGGATAATGATAAATGTACAGGATGTGGTATGTGCATAAAATTTTGTCCTGTAGATGCATTGAGCCTTAAAAATGATTGATCTTGAATATGATGCCATCGTGGTTGGGGCGGGTCCAGCGGGCAGTATTGCCGCAAGGATTCTGGCTGAGAATGATATAAAAACCCTGGTGGTAGAAAAAAAACAGGAGATTGGAACGCCCAAGAGGTGTGCTGAAGGTATTAACATAGATGGTTTAGAAAAAGTAGGTTTAAAGCCCGACCCGGTCTGGGCAAGAAGAGAGATTAAAGGAGCGGTTCTCTATTCCCCCCATGGGAAGTCCCTTGAAATGTTTCTGGATAAAAAAAGAGGATATGTCATTGAAAGAAAGATATTTGAAAAGTATCTGGCTAGAGATGCCATAAGAGCTGGAGCAAGATATATGGTAAAAACACTAGCTACCGAGGTGATTAAGGAGGATGGAAAGATTTCTGGTATAAATGCTGTACATATGGGTAAAAAATTAAGAATTAAATCTAAATTGATTATTGCTGCCGATGGGGTTGATTCAAAGATTGCCAAATCGGCCGGATTAAATACTAAGAATCCTCTGACAGATTATCATTCTGGATTTCAGTATGAAATGGTTGGTTTAAATTTAAAGAACACCGATCTATTGCATATCTATTTTGGAAATGAGATCGCCCCCAAGGGGTATGTATGGATATTCCCAAAGGATGATGATACAGCCAATGTGGGCATAGGAATTCTTGGGAGATTATCCGATAAAGGAAATAAGGCCAAGGATTACTTGGATAGATTCATTGAAAATCACCCCCAGATCTTCAAGAATGCCAGTGCAATAGAGATAAATGCAGGCGGCATCCCGGTCGGTTCCTCTATAGATCCCCTCGTGATGGATGGATTAATGGTGGTGGGGGATGCAGCACATCAGGTAAACCCAATACATGGGGGAGGTATGGCATTGGCAATGAACGCCGCAAAGATTTCTGCAGAAGTGGGAGTCAAGGCTATAAAAGAGGGGGATTTGTCAAAGAAAAGACTGTATGAATATGAAAAGATTTGGAGAGAAACCGAGGGGGTTAAGATGCAAAAGCTTCTAAAATTGAGATCATTTCTCGAAAAACTAAAGGATAAGGATTTTGAAAGTCTTGCAGATATATTGACGGAAGAGGATATTATAAAATTAACAAAGGGGAAATACAGATTCCTATTAAAATTGTTCATGAAAAAGGCACCCAAGATGCTTCCATTGGCAAGGAAGTTTCTAACTTAAAATGTTAGACGAAGTTAAGATCCGAAAGGAGGGAATGAAACTCATTGAAGAATTTTCCAGGGAGTTAGAAAAAATTCCGGAGACCGAAGAAACTCACTATGTAGTAGATTTGAAGAATGTTACCAGAAAGGATGAAACGGTAATTGGTAAGAAAAATTTTTCAAAGAAGTTAAAGAAGATAGCACCGAGATGGGAGGAAGGTTATGTGGTGGCTGAGAAGGGGATTTAAGAAAGGGTTTATCTCTAGAACCCCATCATCCCCACGAAGAGAGATCCCAATAACTTTTCAAGTACTACGAATATTATTATTGCTAATGGTATCAGTATTATTATAAGAGGGACGCCTGCACTTAGCTTTCCTGTTCTTATTAGACCTATCAAGAGTGCCCCAAATAGCCCTGAGATCCCTAGAGTGATCACAGCGTATTTCCAGAAGAAATCAGGACTGATTGGTAATTCTTGAATCGATATAATTCCTGTATGTGGAGTTAAAGTAGAGGAGGCAGTAGAGATTCCAGTTTCACTAAAGATAGTACTGAATATTGTTACAAATTGGAGAGATGCTGCAAATAATAAAGGTGCTCCAATTAATAAAGCAAAGAGGATAAACATTGTCTGAGATGTAGTTTCTGAACGCATCCTTCTAAACAGATTTTGCTCTGTTCTTATATCATTAGCGATTTCTTGGAGTACGGTGGGTAATTCGCCACCAGAGCGCATTCCTTGTACCATGAGTTTCACACTTCTGGATAATTTATAGGACTTTATCCTATCAGACATGCTTATCAAGGCATTTTCAAAGGATTCTCCACTCAACGTCTCTCTGGCAACTGTCTGGATTTCAACCGCTAATGGGCCGAATTCGGGTCTTGCAGCAACCCACAAGGCGTTATAGGTGGTCATGCCTGCGATCATATTCTGACTTATCATAGTTAAAACATCTGGTAACACCTTTTCTACACTCGAAGTACGCCTATCTATTAACAGGAAAAAAAACAGATAAAGAAGTATCCATACCAAACTAAAGGGTATTATAGCTGCAAGGATAATCATGAGGAGGGATAAATTTAGGGCAATTGCAACTAATGTAGTCATAACAGATAGCATAATGCTGTATATCAATCCAACACCCAGAATTTCCTCTGGATTTCTTGTTAGCCCGGTATAGATAATCATTCTACTCATTCTGGACTTACTACCTCTGGGGAAATAGGATCCCAATCTGGCGTGAAGCGATTTGGCAAATCTTACAAATCTGAAGGTAAGCCTTTTTGCAATTAGGATAATAAAATTTAGTATAATCATTACCAGATCTGCAATTGCTAAAACAACGGAAGAGATAATGCTCACTAAGGTATCTACTATCATACCTACAAGGTTGCTTATTATCCTTGACACACGCCTTATTATGGAAACCATTTTTATCCTTCGTATTGGGAAATGAGGCTATATGGCTGATCTTGTGGCTGAGAGACGAAATCTCTCAGGCACACGCCCGAGCTCTGCTCGGTCGTGTCGCTCATTTATTCTAACCCACATCGGGCCTCTTATTTCTTATAACGGAGATAAATATGAATTGAAAGAATATAACCCCAAGCAGTATAATCCAAAAATGGAATTCCTGTATAAGCGAACCCCCCATAAAACTGGAAAGTATTAAAAGCAGGGTGGCGCCCATAGAAGGAAAAACAATGGCAAATATCATATAAACTAATGACCAAAGGCCGAGTTCCTGTCCATAGCCTCTTATCTTATTCTCCTTTTCTGCCCTAATCTCATTAGAAATTGCCTTCAATGCTATGGTAACATTTGAACCAGTTTTTAATGCATTTACAATCTGCCAGAATACCCTCCTCAGATATTCTGAGGAGGATAACAGCCCAAATTCGTCCAGTACATTTATAATAGATTTACCAGATTGTACCTCCCGCACAATCTTACCGCAGATAGTGGAGCATTCACCATAATCCCCATTGGCAATATTAACAAATGTATCAAATAATGGAATCCCAGCAGTAAGTTGGATCTGCATATCCTTTAGCATGTACTCTAAGTGTTTGTCGATCTGTCTTTCAGTTCTCACTATCTTCAACCTTGGGATGAGCATGATATAGCCAAAGGAGAGTACGCCCAGAACCACAGAACCTAAGATACCTATAAAAAGGTCCATGCCTCCTCTAATAACAAGTGGCGCTACTAGGAGGATTGCACTAAGGGTGAATACCATCATGGCTATAAACATAGCAATGGATAAATACGATATAGCATCTATCTTGTAACCAGCCCTCTTAAGATCCCAACCAAGTTCCGGGAACATCATACCTATCTCCTGAGAAACTGGCTTTAGTGGGCTAATCAATGTATTTACTTTTTTGGATTCAAATACAGATTTCATTTTTCATAATTCCTTATCGTGCTCCACTAGATCCAGAACGGTCTCTTTATCTATATAATATTCTGTAATAATCTTACCTACATCATTAACTTCTTTTATATTCTTCCTTAATAACCACTCTAATATTTTCTTCTTTCCAAGTATATCCTCCTCAATTTCCCTTTCTGTCATTCCAGTAAATACTTCTAGTTCCTCCCTTAATCTGACACTTGGTGAGACCTTTTCAATGGTATCGGAACGTGGTTGCCATTTATATACTATGTTTAATTGTGGCATTTCTGACTCCCCTCTTACCAGTTCTGCTATCTCAAATGTCCTTCTCTGCCTTGTTCTTCTGTTTATATACTGAGTAACGATCATATGCAATGAACCCATCACAATAGGGGGGATATTCATTGGTGGGCTGGTTATCCTCTCAACCACTTCCCCACCACCCAATGCGTGGAATGTTCCATATACACTATGACCAGTATGCATTGCCTCAAATAATACCTCTGTTTCCCTTTTTCTTCTTACCTCACCAACGATTATCCTATCAGGTCTCATCCTCAGAGAATTCTCCACCAGATCAAGCATAGAAACCTCGCCCTCGCCCTGTGGTGTGGGAGGCCTAGTAGTGAGGGGAATCCAGTGCAGATAATTGGGGAGATTTAATTCTCTGGTATCCTCTATGGAGATTATCCTCTGATTGGCTGGGAGGAAGGGCATTAGGGCATTGAGCATAGAGGTTTTTCCAGAGGCCGTTCCCCCAGTTATTAGGATGCTCATCTCATATTCTATAGATAACCAGAGAAAAGCAGCCGCCTCAGAACTAATGGTCTTGAATCTGGGATCGATCATATGCACAATGGTCCAAGGAGTCCTGGAGAATCTCCTTATTGTTATGGTATTACCAGTAGTTGATATGGGGAATAAGGTAGCATTCACCCTGTCTCCAGTCACTAAATGAGCATCTAACAATGGCTCAAGGTGTGTTATTTCCCTTCCCACTTCTCTAGCTATCCTAGATGAGTAGTTCATAATCATATCCTCAGAGGGTATCATTATATTGGTCTTTACCCAGCCATGTATCTTATGGTAGACCCAGACCACATCCCTGCTGCTGTTAACAACAACCTCTTCAATCTTGGGGTCAGCCAATAGATATTCCATATCACCTAGGCCTATCATATCATTCACTATCACCCTACTGAGAACAGATATGTCCTCTTCTACCGATTTCTTCAAAACATTTCTTAATTTTTCCTTAGAACGTTCTAAGAACCTATTCTTTAATTCTGTATATCTATCTGGATCCAGGATATTTCTAGTTTCTATCTGAATCTCACTCACCAGGCTTCTTTTAGTCTCATCCAAAAGAGCCTCTGTGACGAAGTCTATTTCTGGCAGGGATACATTATAATGGAGTACATAATCACCAGTATCTATAATCCTGACAGGTAGGGATATATCACCCATCTGTATATTATATGATTCTATTTCAATCTCCTTTTCTTCAGTATCCTCCGCTTTGCTTGTTTCTTTTTCCTCCTTTATCTCCTCATTATCCTCAACCATCTTGCATTATTTATCTCATAAATCTAGTAATATCATTACTAAATATCATTAGTAATTTACTATTTATCTATAAATACTTTTTAGTGACAAAATGAGAACGAGAAAACTCATAAAATTTGTTTTTTTATTCTTAGTAGTCCTAACAACATCGGTATCTGCAAGATACATAACATTGAGTCATAAAGTGACTATGGAAAGAATCATTCAAGAGGATAAAACTACAGTTAATATAACCCTGCTTAACTCTGGGGATGAGCCAGCATACGATGTCCAGCTTTCCCTTTTGTTACCAGAAGGTGTCAGCTCTGAACCAATCTTCCTGGGGGAGTTAGATCCCAATATGCCCAAGAGTGGAACCTTTGACATTAAAATAAACTCAGATGTAATACCTGGGAGATATTCTATGGCGATTTTAACAGAATACAAGGATGCAAATGGCTATCCCTTCTCTTCAGTACTCCCAAAGTCCTTAATTCTTAAAGAATTTAAATCATCTCAGATATCTGGAAGGATTTCTGGAATAACCTTGGGGGATAAAGAGACCAAGAAACTTACATTAGAACTCAGGAATATGGATCAAAGGGACCATAATTTAAAAATAAAATTATTTATTCCCAGAGAATTAAAAGCAGACAACGAAGAAAAATCTTTAGTGCTTAACGCTAGAGAAGAGAAGAAAATAAATTTTGATATCTCATCATTTGGTGCACTCCCGGGAAGCAATTATGTTGTTTTTGCTTCTTTAGATTACGAAGATTCTGGTATTCATTATTCTTCTACTGCGATGGGGATAGTTAAGGTTGTGGAGGGTAGAACCGTACAGAGTGAAAGCGAAGAAATTCCATTTGGTGTAGTATTTTGGATTTTGACTATATCCTTTATTGTTTTATTGTCCGTTTTTCTTTATCTCAAATTTTATAAGAAAAGGAGATGAGTAAAATCTCGGTTATCATCCCAACTTTAAATGAAGAGAAAAACCTTTCACGGGTATTGGAAGAGCTTCCAGATTATGTGGATGAGATTATTGTAGTTGATGGCTATTCTAAAGACAGAACGGTAGAAATCGCAAAGGATCATGGGGCAAAGGTGATATTTGATGAAATAGGAAAGGGTTCTGCCTTGAGAAAGGGTATGAAAAAAGCTACTGGGGATATTGTTATTATGATGGATGCTGACTGTTCTCATGTTCCCAGTGAGATACCTCTCTTAGTCGCTGGAATTGAAAGCGGCTTTGATGTTTGCATGGGCTCAAGATTCATCCAGGGTGGTGGGAGTGATGACATAACACCTTTGAGGAGAATTGGGAATAAATTCTTCGTCTTTCTCGTAAATCTAATCTGGGGAATGAACTATTCAGATCTCTGTTATGGCTATAGATCTTTTAGAAGGGATTGTATAGAAAAACTCGAACTTGAGTCAGATGGCTTTGGAATTGAAACCGAAATATCAATAAAGGCTGCAAAAAATAAACTAAGGGTTTTAGAGGTTCCAAGTTATGAAAAGGCCCGTCGTTCGGGGGAAGGGAAATTGAGGACATTTCGTGACGGCTGGATTATATTGAAGAGGATTGCAAAGGAGGTATTTAGGGGATGAACCAAAAAACATTTGTAGTAATGCCCGTAGGTAATGAAGAAGAAACAATTGCAAACACACTCGCTCGTATACTGGAATTGGAAATAGAAGATTTACTTGTCACACCCGTCATAGATGACTACTCACAAGACAATACACGAAAAATCATTGAGGATTTCGAAAAGCGGTATCCTGGAAAAATAAAACTTCTCTATAATAAAAATGCTATGGGCACTATCCCCGCTTATTTTTATGGATTTAGATATGCATTGAAAAATGGTGCAAAGTATATAATAGAGATGGACGCGGGGAATAGCCACATGCCAGAGCAGATTCCGGGATTTATAGAAAAACTAGAAGAGGGTTATGATTGTGTATTCGGCTCCCGTTTTATTAAAGGTGGAAAATTCATAGACCACCCATATTACAGGATTTTTATCAGCTGGCTTGGAACAAAGATAGCAAATCTTTACCTGGGAACAAAATTGAAGGATATGACCAGTGGATTTGAAGCCTTCAGAGCTGATGTTCTTGAGCGATTTGACTTTGATGCCTTCCTCTCAACTGGACACTTTTATCAAACAGAAATGAGATACTATTGTAAAGGATTCAAAACAATAGAGGTTCCCATCCATTACATAGGCTCAAAATCAAGATTCTCCCCTAATACACTATTGAATGCATTAAAGGAATTATTTAAGGTTAAGAAAAATTATTATGATAATATCCTTCCAAAATTGAAAGAGGATAGAAAATGAAAAAAATTTTAGTTACGGGTGCAGGTGGCTTTATTGGTAGTCATCTTGCAAGGGAACTCTACAGAAAAGGTAATTTTGTGAGAGTTGTGGATATAAAATGGGATGGGTATTTAGAAGAGCCTTATTATTCCGAAAAACTTACCCTAGATTTAAGAAAGAAGGAGAACTGTTTGAAAGCGACTAAAGACATAGACTATGTATTTAACCTTGCTGCTAACATGGGGGGCATCGGCTTTATCACCGCAGTGGGTGCGGAGGTAATGCGTGATAATATCTTGATAAATACAAATATGCTACAGGCATCGCTGGAAAATGAAGTAAAACGCTTTTTCTTTTCATCTTCTGCCTGTGTATATCCCACATATAAGCAGACGGATGCAAATGTGGCCCCTTTAAAAGAGGAGGATGCGTATCCTGCAGATCCAGATAATTTTTATGGATGGGAAAAATTGTATACAGAAAAGATGTGTGAAGCATATGCAAAAGATTTTGGATTAGATATGAGGATAGCCCGCTACCACAATATTTACGGGCCAGAGGGGACTTATAAAGGGGGTAGAGAAAAATCTCCAGCAGCTATCTCTAGGAAGGTTATTGAAGCTGGAAACCCTGGGGAGATAGAGATCTGGGGCGATGGGAAACAAACAAGGTCCTACTGTTATATAGATGACTGTGTTCGTGGAAGCATTATGCTTATGGAATCAAATTATACAAAACCATTAAACATTGGTTCAGATAGACTCGTAAGCATTGATGAACTAGCAGACATAATTATAAACATTTCTGGGAAAAAAATAAGTAAAAATTACGATCTTTCTGCCCCCCAGGGCGTGAGAGGTAGAAATGCGGATTTGACATTAGTAAAAAAGGTGCTTGGATGGGAACCACGTGTAAGTTTAGAAGAGGGGCTTGAAAAGACATATAAGTGGATAGAGGAACAGATGCAAAAGAAAGAATGAAAAAAGCGTATCTAGTGTTTACTACTATAAATGTTCCGAAAATTGCCGAGCAGTTTTGTAGCAATTTTGAAAAATTCGGTCATGAAAATGATGTTGGGATTATTATCATCGGGGACAGGAAAAGTCCAGATAAGGCATCCTTTGATATCTGTAATAGACTTCAAAATCAGGGTTTTGACATAGAATATTTTGATATAGAAAAACAAGAGAGATGGCTAAAGGATTATCCGGAGTTCAAGAAGATAATTCCATACAATAGCGATAATCGGAGGAACATTGGTTTTCTTATTGCTTTAGAGAAGGGTTGTGAGTTTATAATCAGCGTTGACGATGATAATTATCCACAGAGAGATATAGATTTTTTTAAATATCACAGCATAGTGGGAACCAAACAGATTATTCCAACTATTAGAACGAACTCTAATTGGTTTAATGTTTGTGACTTGTTGGAGAAGAGTCCAAATCAAAGAATTTATCCTAGGGGGTATCCCTACAATAAGAGATGGGAGGACACCTCTATAACCAAAGAGAAAAAAGAAGTTAATGTTATGTTAAATCAGGGGCTATGGCTTGGTGATCCAGATGTGGATTCAATCACAAGAATTAATCGTGATGTTAAAATTACTGGATTTATTGATGAACAGATTGCCTTAGAGATTGGTGTCTGGTCTCCTATTAATACCCAAAACACTTCCATTCATGTTGATATCCTGCCTGCCTTTTATTTTGTATTAATGAACGAGAGAGTTGATGGGATGATAATTGACAGATATGGGGATATTTGGGCTGGATTATTCACTAAAAAGATTATGGATTCTTTAAATTACCATGCTTCTTTCGGAAACCCAATTGTGAATCATGTTAGAAATAAACATAGTCTCTTTGAAGACCTAAAACAAGAGCTTGGGTGTATCATCTACACGGATTTGCTGGTTGATATTCTTGAAGGTATTGAGTTAGAAGGTAAGAATGCATTGGAGTTATATGCCAATCTTTCTGATCAACTTTTACAACATGTTTCAACAGATAAGAGATTCTCAGGAGATTTTAGGTCCTATTTGAGGAAGTTAAATCATGCCCAGATGGTATGGTTAGAAACAATAGAGGATATAAAATCATGTAGTCATTTTTAGATTATGTTATTAATTCTGTGGGTGATTTATAAACCACAAATTTTATCCTCATTGTTGGTTTTAGGAAGGGTATGTCCTCTTCTATTCCCTTTGTATCACTTTCTTCGCTAAAGGTTGCTGTCTTTATGTCATGAACCATGTAGGTAGTATTTCCCTGTATGACATAGTTTCCGATGATGCATTTTGTAGGCTGTGATTCACAACCAAAATATCCACAAGATGGCACCGTATCTGAGGGTATGTATCTGAGATTTGTTGTTAGGAGTAGTGTATCCAGAAAAACCGCACTGCCGCCGCCCCCTTTCCCAACACCTATTTTAAGTGTGTGCTCTTCTTTACTTATAGTAAAGTTTCCTACTGGTTTCCATTTCCAGAAAACTGATCCACCTGTTTTGGTACCCCCATATGGTTCTGAGAATATGGTAGTGTTATCAAGGGATATATTTATAATCTTTCCTACTGCTGGGGGGTTATTTTTTGCGTATCTTGTCCATAGAGAATATGTTCCCGTACCGCAGGGAATACTGAAATTGTATGAAACAAAATTACCAACGCTTTGTAAACCCTCTATCCAAGAATTATTTGATGTTCCACCAAGGGGTTCAGAGGCTAGAGGTGACACTTCCACAGAAATTCCACTCTCATCATCATAACCCTCTGCTTCTCTCCAAAGATAAATACCCCTTATGTGATTTTCACTTATGGAAAAATTAAATCCATTCCCGCAGGTTATTATAGACTCCTCTATGGTGTCTAAATAAGCTCCCTCAAAGCAACAGATATTGGATTGGTTTAAACAGAAAATCTCGGCATAGAAGTCATATTTTCCAGAGCCAAAGAGTTTGTTCCTTACTGCGGGATAGTTATTCTGTGTGATATTTATAAAATGCATTAACTTATCTGGATCCAAGATTCTATCCAAAACCTTGGTAGAATTTTCTATGGTCTCCGAATCTGCCAAACCAATGACGAGAATATTATCCGGCTCTGGATCCTTGGTCCAATTATATGGAATCCCCAGTGTCCTTACTAATTGCTCTGAAACCGCTGTAGATAACCAACTAATTTCATATTCTATCTCTAAGGATTTCGTTTTCTCTACCATATCGCTCCAGAGATAGATCAATATTCCCAAAACTATGAAAAACATAATTATGGCAAATACTATATCCCATGTAAATGCCTGTGCTTTTTTGTTTAGAGACATTTTCTGGTTAACAAATTTCACCGATATAAACCGTATTATTATAATTGATAACCTCTGTAGTTAGGGTAGAATTCAGATGTATCATGGTTCTATTTTCATCCATTTCACATATATCTAAGCAACAGTATACCCCTGTGGTAAGCAATGGGGCATACCATGTCATTTCTTTTTCTATATTTTCCACAAAGACTGTGGGTTCCTTTCTATAGAATGTTATATTAAATTCATCTCCAGGATATCGGGTATAGAGGGTAAAAAATTGAGAATAACCCTCGCCCACAATACTTATCTGATTTATATTATCTGCCAGTGTATTAGCTATTCTCCTTCCAGTCATATGTAGCCTTAGATCAGACAATTCTACATACTTCAGGTATATAACAAAACCCATAACAGCAAAGACTAAGATAACTATGGCAAGTATTACAATGAATTCTAGGCTTACCTGTGCCTTATTCTTATTTGATTTCATCTTATATATTCTGTATTTTAATTTAATTTTTATGTATGACAGAATTCTGTTAGATTATATTTCGCACAATGTTCATCATCCAGTCTGAACCATTCTGGTGTTCCATAAACCCTTTTTCCAGAGATATCCTGGAGGTATAGATAATCTACTGAGGATTGATCGATAAATGCCGGTAATATTCCAAATTCATACAACTTATATTCTGCAAAATTGTTTACATTCACGAAGCTTTCTAAGCCTATCTCTGTATCGGGGCTTAGATCTAGAAGTTTTATCAGTTCTTTTGACCGATTTTTATATTTTTCAGAAAGATTTAGATTCCCTTCCAAACGATCAAAAAAACAGGAGCCATTCTTACTGCTATGATAGAGTTCACCTTCTATATCATCATTTATCAATAACCTCAATATCTCATGTTTTCCATTATTTCTTAGCGCAACATAACTTATGCCGGAAAAATTCAATTTAGAAACCCCGGAGACATAGGGGAATCCCTCAGCATCTAAACTTTCATTGTAATAGTCTATAACCCCTCCCGATGAGTTTAGTACATTTCTTGCGTCATCGGATAGATCATTATAAAAATCATCTACATCTATAACAAAAACGGTATAATTCACCAATTCGGGATATGTTGAATTGTATGCTGTTATATTGTCGCCTTGATCACTTTCGTTTTCGTCACTAACATCAAATACTCTGCCTCCTCCAATCCCCTTACCATTAATCCCCGTGGCTAATACCTCTACGCTCTCTGTCCTGTTACTTTTTCTAAATCCCCTTCTAATCTTGTTTGCGGTATTCAGTGGATACAATACATCCTCCAAACCAATTATTGAGACTAGAGAATAGGTCTTTACGTTTGATCTCTCATATTTGCACATTCCTTCTTTATCAGAAATATCAAGATTAAGGGCGATTATCTCTATGAAATGCCAACTATCATAGGGGTATATATCCATGGAGGAGAAGGAGATATTAACATCAAAACCCAATCTCTCTCCAGATTTGTTGATTTTGTCTAACCAAACGCTCAGGGTGTGGTTTTTTAGATAGGTTACATTAATTGTACTTCCATTAATGGTGATGGTGCCGTTTAGTATCAGTTCCTTTAGGGTTTGTTCGGAATCGTTTAGGGGGACTCCAGTGTGGATAACATGGTCTATCATATAAACAGCCCCCCTTCTCCCAGATATCACCATGGCCCTACTTAGATCTTTTCTAGCAGATTCTACAAAGTAGTGAAGTTCGTCCGTCCTCATCTTTGTAGGATTCAACTCGGCACTAATTTTATAGGAGCTATAGTAAAGAGAGACGGCTGCTAACAGTAGTAAGGCTAATATAAGGGTTACAATAGCATATATGTATCCTTTATTACTCATTCTAATTCAATTAGATAATTACCGATTCATGTATATATATCTTTCTATGCCTTTCTATTGGTGTCTACATCTTCCTTCCTTTTATTCTTAGGAAATCTTACGAATTTAACATTGTTCTTGCTTTTTTCAATCGAAACCTTTGATTGTGATTTTATTATTTTTACTATGTTTCCATCTAAAACAAGGTACGCATCTCTGTTTTTCCTTAACAGCGCAATCTCCGTTTTTGAACTATCTGGAACAATTAATGGTGCTTGCTCTCGCATGAATGGGACCATTGGTGAGATTAGATAAACCCTCGCTTCTGGATGGATGATTGGTCCACCCAATGAAAGGGAATGTCCAGTGGAGCCCGTCTGTGTAGAAACTAAGACCCCATCTGCACGAAATTCCGCTATTTTTTCTTGATCTAAATTTATTCTAAATTCTAAAAGTGATGCCGGTCTCTTTGGCAATATGGCCAATTCATTTAAAGCTTCATATCTGTTATTTGCAATTAGTTTCATTCTCTCCTCTATGAAAAATTCACCCCTTAGTAGCTTCTCTATGCCCTTGATTGCATTTTCAGCTTTTAATTCTGCCAAGTAACCAACCCTCCCCGTATTTATGCCAAGAATTATTGGATTAGATTTCAATTCATTTACTGACCACAACAGGGTTCCATCACCACCCAGAATTATTGCCAGATCAACCCTCATATCTCCCACATTTGTTTTCTTCTCTTTTATTTTTCCGGCAGCAATTGGATCAAAATATAGGTGTATGTCTTTCTTTCTCAGTTTTTTTACTATCTTCTGAACAAATTCCTTTTTCACTTCTGGGTGTGTGATGATACCAATACGGGAGATTTCCATTTTGTTATGGTATAGTATGTGGGGGATATCGATGACATGTTTAAGCATCGGTGTCATTAACAGGGCTTAAATCCATGTGTCATTAGTCCTCCTAAGGGACGCCAACGCCGACATATGCGGGAGATTTCCATTTTTGTTATAAATTCAGATAGAGTAAATATAAAGGCAATTTCTATATAGCCGAAATTCGACAAAATTTTGGGCAAAAAACACTACTAAATCAAAATGCTACGGACTTATCCCTCTTCAATTTTAGATGAATTACGCGATTAAAGTTGGGATAAGAAACCCTGCCAATTTTTTCTGGCTGTTATATACCTTAACTTCGCCACTTAGTGCCCAAGGATGAAAAATCCTTGGCATTCTCCCGAAAATTCTGAATTCCACAACCTTAACTCAAGAGCCACTTCCACAGAGGAATATATTCTATTCTTTTTCCTTTAAATTCCTCCTCCCCCTCATAATCCCAGGTAATTACCTTTAAATTCTTACATTTCAGTTCCTTAGAAGCCTTTATCAGAGCCTTTAATTCCCTTTCCTTTGTTGTGAAATCCTCGATGTCATAGCATACCTGAATTAGTTCCCTGACCTTCACACCTTCCCTAACAACGAAATCGACCTCCCTCTGCTGGTAATCCTTCCAGTAATATACCTCGATTATGTTCCCTAACTCTAATTTCTTCAATTCTAGGAAAACGAGGTTCTCTATAAGCCTGCCAGTATTTTCCGAAAACTCAGAATAATTATAAGCTAGTCCGACATCATTGATATATACCTTTGGCACAGAGAGCAGAGACTTTTTCTGAGAGAAATAAAATTTTCTGAGCATAAATGAGAAGAGTACCTCTTCCAGATATGAGGAATATTGATAAAGCGTTTTATTACTTACCTTTGTTTTTTGTTTCAGCTGTCTATAGATCTTATTTATTGAGAACTCCTTCGCAAAGGATTGTATAACCGAATATAGCAATAATTTTGCCACTTCGGGATTTTCTATTCTATATCTCTCTATCAGATCTTTATACAAAACAATGTTGATATATTCCCTAAAAAAGGTTTTTTCATCTATTTTTCCCAACACGACCTGTGGAAAGCCGCCATGTTTTAAATATTCGGTCAGATAATTCTTGATCTTTCCCTCCTCCAGACTTGAATATAATTTTTTTATTTCAAAATTCTTTGTGAGCAAAAATTCTTTAAAACTGAATGGAAAGACTATAACATTTAAACTCCTGCCCCTGAGTTGTGTGGCTATCTCCCTACTCAACAGCTTAGAAGACGAACCTGTAATAAAGATAAAATATCTTTTTTTCTCAGAGAGACTATAGATGAATGATTGCCATCCCTCGAGATTCTGTATCTCGTCAAAGAATAAGTACTTTGGTTCATTACCATAAATCTCAACATGTTTTTGTATACACCTAACTATCTCATTCCTGCTCAAATTTTTTATCTCATCATCTTCAAGGTTTATAAACAAAAAATCTTCATCTTCGGGTTTTAATTTTTTTATCAACGAAAAAAGAAAGAATGTTTTTCCAGCCCTCCTTGGACCAATTATGGCATTCACAAATTCCCTGGAAATCTTTGGTTCTATCGATCTTTCGACAACTTCATGAGCCCCTATTTCCTCTTTTTTATCCACAAAATATTTTTCCATAATGTTAATTAGGATAAACTTTTATTTAAATCTTTAGTTGTTTGGGATAAATTTTCTATTTTTTGTCATCATATGATCGAATGGAGTGGAACGAGGCACGAAGTGTCGAGAAGTCGGCGTCGGCGAGATGGCGAAATTTCTAATGCATCGTGATCAAGCAAAGCCCGTAAGGGTTTGGGTGAGCGATAGCGAGTCACATACCCGCTGATGGTAGTAGAACCTTTACTTAATAAGAGGGTTCTAAGGAATGTTATATTCTCGAGGGCTGAAAGCCCGAGACGAGCAAAACGAAGTTTTGCGAAGAGTTTTCGGAGGCGAGCTAAAAAATAGATTGTAAAACAATTTGAAAAACAAAAGTTATGACCAAGAAAAATACTGTAAACAAAAATACAAATAAAATTTTTCTATTATCCCAAACTACAATTCCTTGAGATTTAAGTTGTTGTTCTAATTCAGGTTTTAGTTTCTTAGTTCTAAGGAAGAGGGATGCAATCCAAAAACCAATTAGAGTTAAAAAGTTCCATAAGCCAAACAAAGCAAATTTTTTCTTGGATGGTTGATCTTTTCTGAAAGCTATTATTCCAGCAAACATACTTGCTAAACACGAACTTAATATAAAGAATATAATGCCCCATAACCAAACAGACCTCTTTATAAAATCTGCTAAAACAACATCGGCAGGAGCAGAATCCTTTATCCATAAATCCTCAGTTAAATATCTTGAAGGTGCATCTATTTTGATTTTTGTATAGTTCAAATTTTCAATTTCTTTCTTTCCATTAAAGAAAGGGGATAATTCTTTGGGCACGTCATAATATTCGTCAATAAAATAATTAACTTGACTTTCTTTTTTAATTTCTGGATAAAGTTCTGGTGTAACATGCCCCATCACATAAATTAAAATTGGTATTTTTTGGCTTCCATAAACGCTTGTTGGTTTCAAGGGAAAATAAATTTCATCTGTTGGGAACTTGATAAAAACCCCAAGAGTATTGATAGTATTGCCATACCTATCTCTTATTGCAGATTCTCGTTTGAATTTTTCAACATCTGAGATCCAAGAAACTACAAAGGAATATTCTTCACCTATGTATCCATCCAAAATTGATTTTAAATCAGATGGCAAATCTAGGTCTTTATTTGTCAAATAGTTATAAAATGCATTTCCATCTTCTGCGGTAACTAATTCTGTTGTTAAACCCATCTTTTCTATATGTTCATGTACTGTAATCCCTTTTTCTATGCCTGGTGGCGTAACACCCATATGTCCAATCAACATAAATGTATATGGAAATGTATAAACCTGAGATAATCTCATTACACTAAAAGCATCAGAAATTGTTTCATCTGTTTCTCTTTTTACATCATACCCCCAAAGTCTTGGGAATCCTTTGATTATATCTATTACTGTTTTATCTGGTTTTGCAGGAACAGGAAAAATCCAAACAGCTTTTTCACCATGTAAATCACTGACATCTACAGACAAAAGCATATTTTCAAATCCGTTTTCATAATTGATTGCACATAGTTGCTGGTCCATATCCTGAAGCTCCCAACGGAACATATCAGGATCATAGATAACAATACCTCCATCAGCAGAAACAGGTGAGATAAATACAAATGATGATAAAATAAACAATACTAAAACCAAACTTATTTTTGGTTTGATGTTTATCATAATTATAGTAAATTAAAGAGGCTCTTCTCCCATTTTGGGGAGAAGTTGTATTATTTATTAAGTGTCGAAGCAAAAATACTATCTAACTAAGGGAAAACAACAAAGGCGGTGGGGTTCCTGCTCTTCCTGCATTTCCTATCGTTTTAAAGATAAATCCAAATGCGGTGTTTTAAGCCGCAGTCTCTTGGTTTATGTCGTTATTTCAGTCCAAATAACTTTTGTTTTAATGCGAACCCCGAAAATTGAATAGAACAAGAAGATTTATGAAATGTATTTTGTTGGCTACTAATTAGTCCTTAGTTGCCTTCTTTTTTATCTTTTTTCCCTCTGTCTTTGGATTTTTCTTACAGATTATTATGTCACCTACCCTCACCACATCATTATAACCAATGCTTTCCTCCAGGATTATCCTTCTCACGTCCTCGCTGGGTAGTGTTCTGGCTTTAAAGGATCTTAAACTGAGACGCATTATCTCTCCCTTTTCTAAATTTAGAATAACATCCTCTACCTTGCCTACATGTTCTGCCTTTTCTGTATAGATATCCATTCCATAGAATTGTGAGAGTCTCTTACTCATTTTATTACCCTCCAATTAAGTATAGTTTATAGTTTAATTATGTAAAGAAGAGTATAAAAATCGTAATGAGATGGTTATAAGGATTATTGGTACCGGACATATTCTGAGTAGGAGTGTGGAGGAGGTTAGAACAGCCATATCTGAAGAGATGCCAGATCTGGTGGCCGTAGAATTAGATTTAAAGAGATTTCGTGCCCTTGAGGATGTGGGTTTTGATCCAAAATCCTATCAAAGAAGGGTTTCTTTTAAGGATTTGATAGTTTCTTTGGTGGGAGGGGGGTCATTTCCTGTATTCTTAGAGGGCGTTCTGGCTTTGATTCAGAAAGAGTTGGGTGAGAAGTACGGCATTTATCCTGGATCTGACATGTGCGCAGCGATCGTTTCTGCAAAGAATTCTGGCAGTAGGATAGCACTTATTGACAGGGATATCGAGATTACTATGAATCGATTAATGCGGGTTCCCCTGAGGGAGATCGTTCATTTGCTCCTTTCCAGAGGAGATGACTTAGAACTTGTTTCTAGATTACTTAATAGCAATATTGAGGGAATTTTAGAGAAAGAAAACCTGGATATTATTATGGATAGACTAAAGAAAGAGATTCCCAATACCTATAAGGTTCTGGTGGATGAGAGAGACCGGTATATGGCCCATACACTTCATAGAATTCAGAAAGAAAATCCTGGTGCTAAAATCTTGGCGGTGGTTGGTGCGGGTCATAAGAGGGGGATTTCAGAATATTTAGAAAGGATTGAGAAAGGCTATGGAGCAGATATCCAAAAGATTCTAGAGATTAGACCAGTTTCAAGCGTTCGCATCCTTTTCCTAGTATTTATGGTCTTTGTTACCTTTATCTTAATAAAGTCTGGATTTTTGTTGATGAGGAAGAAATGAATCTGGCTATAATTGGTTGTGGCAATATTGGGGGAGCAATAGCAAGGGCTATTGATAAAGAACAGGGATTTAATCTGGTTGCTTTATTTGATATAGATCCCGAAAGGGCGGCTGCTCTCGAGAGGGAATTAAAATCCAAACCAGTAGTCATTAGTAGAATTGAAGATATACTGAAAGATAAGGACATCGACCTCGTGGTAGAATCGGCCTCTCAGGACGCAGTTAGGCACTACGGAATAAAAATTCTGGAATCTGGAAAAAATCTTATGATTATGAGTGTCGGGGCATTTACAGAGGATATTTTATTTGAGAGAATGAAAAGGATCGCAGAAGAAAAGAATCTGAAGGTCTATATCCCCTCTGGGGCGATTTTGGGGGTAGATGGTTTAAAATCCGCAAATATGGCAAAGATCAATTCCGTTATGCTTACAACGAGAAAGAATCCCAAGAGCCTGGATGTTGATGTGGATAAGGAGACTATTCTTTATGAGGGCACCGCCAGAGAAGGTGTGAGAAAATACCCAAAAAATGTGAATGTCGCATCTACATTGAGTTTGGCGGGAATTGGTTTGGATAAGACAAAATTGAAGATAATTGCAGATCCTTCTGTGGATAAAAATATTCATGAAATTAAAGTGAAGGGGGATTTTGGGGAATTTAATGTGAAAGTAGAAAATCTCTCGTGCCCAGAAAATCCAAAGACGAGTTATCTTGCTGTTTTATCTGCGATTGCCACTTTGAAAAAGATCAACGAAGTGGTGCAGATCGGGACATAGAGAAATAAAGTTAGGCACTACAACTCTACTTATTCTCACCACTCTTCAAATACCTCTCATTCACACCTAAGCAATATATCAATCCCTTCAGATTATTTTTAGTAATGCTGCCGTCTGCTACTTTTTTCAGAACCTCTTTGGCGTTAAATGCAATTCCAAGACCTGCATTCTTTAACATGATCTGATCATTTGCTCCATCACCTACCGCTACCACCTCCTCCCTGGAAATATTTTCCTTTTTCATCAATTCCTCAAGAATCTCTGCCTTTTTCTTAGAATCAATAATATCTCCAGATATTTCACCAGTTAATTTCCCATCCCTTATAACGAGCTCATTGGCATAGGCATAGTCAAAACCCAATTTATTTTTTAATTCGTCTGTAAAGTAGGTAAATCCGCCACTGATGAGGGCTAATTTAAAACCCATTCCTTTCAATGTTCTAATCAATTCCTCAGAACCGGGGGTTAGTTTCATATTATCTCTAATATTTTCAAGGACACTTACAGGAAGCCCTCTCAACATTGCCACCCTCTTTCTCAAAGATTCTTTAAATTCTACCTTACCCTCCATCCCCCTTTCTGTTATCTCTGCCACCTCTGTTCCTACCCCCGCAGATTTTGCCAATTCATCAATGATTTCTGAATTTATGATGGTGCCATCCATATCAAAAACAACCATGCGTTTTCTCCATCTGGAAATGTCCTCTGGCTGAACTACTATATCTACACCCACATCATCCCCCACCTTTCTTAATCCCTCTCTTAATTTTTCTTTATCTGTTTCTCCAAGATCTACAGACATTTCCATAGCAAGTAATTCACCACGGGCGATCATCTTTATATGTTCTATATTTATCCTCAGATTTGACATAGTTCTGGATATCCCAGCAACAATACCGGGCTTATCTAAGCCCAAAATCGTAAGGGTTTGTATGTTCCTCCTCTTTGGTACAATCTTCTTTTTATATTCAGAAAAAGGGATCGTTGTTATATCTACATCTAGATTATCAGAGCAATCCCTCAATATTCTCTTAACTCCTTCATAGTCAACAGTAGAATTTTCTAAGTCAATCAACATGAACATTGAGAATAAGCCACGTATTACGCTCTGCTCTATATCCACAATATTAATATTAACATCTGCTAGTTTTTCTGTAATACCTGCCACCAACCCTCTTTTATCCTTTCCCAATACGGTCACTACAATTAATTTATCCTCCATCCTTCTATCTCTACTTCTTACTTCTCGGCAACGGTAAGTTTTCCCAACCTGCCAGTACTTACTTGGAGTTCCCCTCTAAATTCTTTTACCCAACCATTCTCTATAACTACTTTATCTCCCGACTTTACCTTATCTATCTGCTCATTCCAGAGGGTAAGTTTTATCTCACCACTTTCATCCTTTGCCCTAGCATTCGCTACCCTTCCAGTTCCCCTGAAGTTTATAAACTCTCTGGGCTCCTCTACCTCTATAACCTCTAACTCCAAAACATCCACTGCCGAATTTGGTTGCAGATCTTTTACATTCATTTTAACATAATTCAAATAATAGGTAAATATGTAAGTATGCAAGTATAAAAGATGGAAAGATGGTGAGAAATGTAGTGCCTAACTTTTTTCATCCATATTCCGCCCAGGCATTTATCAAATCAACCTGCAGACAGGTTGATCACAGCCTTTAAGAAAGGCTGGCGAAAGTATGGGGTATTACTCCATAATACCCCTTATCGAATTCCATCCATATCAACTCCCGGCCCATGCATTTATAAGATTTACCACGTCCTCCAATTCTGCCTGACCCCCTGCCCAGAGGTTTATAAAATCAACAACTTCCTCAAGAGTTATCTCTCCGCACGGGGGATAATCTCCTGGAAGTTCACAGACTGGACCCTCTGCCCAGGCATTAATCAGATTTACTACATCCCCTAAATCTGCCTGACCCAGAGACCAGAGGTTTATAAAGTCCACTACTTCTTCTAAGGTTACCTCTCCACAAGTTGGATAATCCCCGGGGAGATCACACGGCCAGATTATCGTTGTGGTT
>Ga0190361_1000030_pt1 | contig 60324 bp, 61 predicted proteins | sample 48721845_MG_FD_161273 | JGI IMG/M metagenome (GOLD analysis project Ga0190361, IMG submission 161273) | Hydrothermal vent microbial mat bacterial communities from Southern Trench, Guaymas Basin, Mexico - 4872-18-4-5_MG | ecosystem: Environmental > Aquatic > Marine > Hydrothermal vents >... | reverse complement strand
GTTGGATAACCATAACCTCTACCAATGTACATGAAATGCTTGTAATTCATGTATTTTTCAGAGATTTTTCTTAACTCCTCGGCTTTTCTTAATATGTTCTCATATATTTCCGGTATTCTCAGCAATCTATCGAGCATATCCGAGTAATAACTTCTCCATCCCTCTTTCCTTTCGATGAATTTCAACGCTATCAAGTAAAGGGTCACGAGTTCTGCTACATAAGTTTTAGTGGCAGCAACACCTATCTCAGGCCCTGCATTCATGTAAATCGACACATCAGATTCTCTATCCAGTGTAGATCCGACGACATTGACAACCGATAGAACTCTGGCACCAAATCTTTTGGCGAGTCTCACCGATTCCAGCGTATCGGCCGTTTCTCCAGATTGGGAAACAGCTATAAGGATCGCGTGCTCATCCACATGAGGCCTTTTGTATCTGTATTCGGAGGATACTTCCAAATTAACTACCATATCGGAATGGTTCTCCAAGAAATATTTAAAGATCATCGACGCATAAAAACTGGTTCCACATGATACAAGATCTATTCTGTGTATGTCCTCTATGTTCAAGGTTTCCAATTCTTCCAAGAAGACTTTCCCTTTCTTTATTCTTCCCGCCAAAGCCGAGACAATCGCTTGAGGCTCTTCCATTATCTCTTTGTACATGAAATGCTTGTAACCACTCTTTTCAGCATCTTTCTCACTCCACGAGATTCTCACGAAGTTCCTCGAAGGTTTCGTACCGTCGATATAATATATCTTCACATCTTCTGGTTTTAGAAGAGCCACATCTCCATCTTCCAGAAACACGACATTCCTTGTGTACTTCAAAAGGGGTGTGACATCGGAGGCCAGAAGACTCAAACCTTCGCTTTTTCCAATAACCAAGGGGCTACCTCTCCTTGCTGCAACAATTACCCTCGGTATTTCCTTATGTATAACAGCTATGGCATAGGCTCCTTTGAGTTTCAAAACAGCTCTTCTGACAGCCTCCAAAAGATCGCCATGGAATTCTTCCTCTATGAGATGGGCTATGACCTCTGTATCCGTTTCGGAAACGAACCTATGACCTTTCCTTAGAAGTTCTTCTTTCAACTCCTTATAATTCTCTATTATCCCGTTGTGAACGACAGCTATCTTCTTCTCGCAATCCATGTGAGGATGTGCGTTTATATCGTTCGGTTCTCCATGTGTAGCCCATCTGGTATGAGCTATTCCCTCAGAAATTTTTTTCGTAAGCTCGTCTCTCATCAACTCTCTCAATCGGTCTACCTTACCGCTCACCTTATGAACCATCAAATTGTTGTTCAGAAGATAAGCAATGCCAGCAGAATCGTAACCTCTGTATTCCAGTTTTTTCAGGTTCTGTATCAACTCCCCTACCTCGAAATCACCCACCATTCCCACTATTCCACACATTCTCTATTCCCCTTTCGATTCTCTCAACAAGTTTCATCTCAACACCGTCTTTAGCTACTTTCAAAGCGTTCCTTATGGCCAGAGCATCCGATGAACCGTGGGCTTTTACCACGACTCCGTTAACACCGAGTATGAAAGCGCCACCGTAAGTTCTCGGATCCAAAAGCCTTTTCAGGTCTTTAAAAACACCTTTTAAAAACAAAGCACCGATGTAAGCGAAAAATCCCCTTCTCTTTATAGATTTTTTTATAACATCCGATATCAGTTTCGCTGTTCCCTCCATCGTTTTCAAAGCGACGTTTCCTGAAAAACCATCCGTCACAACTATATCCACCGTTCCTGCATTTATATCCCTTCCCTCAACGTTTCCAACGAATTTGTCTTTCAACTTTTCCTTCAACAATTTATAAGCTTCCCTTATCTCCTCGTCCCCTTTTGTCTCTTCCTCTCCAACGTTTAAAAGGCCAACCTTGGGATCCTCTTTCCCCAGGATTCTGGCGTACGCCGTTCCCATGATGGCAAATTCCAGATAGTGTTTCGGCCTTATTCGTAGATTCGCTCCACCATCTATCAAAATAGTGAACCCCTTGAGAGAAGGAACAGGTATGGCAAGGGAAGGTCTTTCGATATTCTTCACCCTTCCAACAATGGTTGTAGCTCCCAAAAAGAGAGGGCCCGTGGCTCCCGCACTGACGAATGCATCAACTTCTCCTTCTTTCAAAAGTTTTAAACCTATATGCATGGAGGAATCCTTTTTTCTCAGTATGTCCATGGGGGAAGCATCCATTGGTATGAAATCTGAAGAATCAACCACTTCAAATCTTTCCTTTAACTCCTCATCTAAAAAATTTTTCGGTCCCACGAGAACGATTTTTTCTACATGCTCACTAGCAAAAAGAGCGCCCCTCAGTATTTCATCGGGCGCTCTATCACCACCCATGACATCCAAGGCTATCTTCACCCATATCACTCCGCTATTTCAAGTACCTGTTTTCCTTTGTAGTAACCGCAATGGAGGCATACTCTATGAGGTAGCTTGGGAGATCCACAGTTCGGGCATATTTCCAGTGGAACCCCAACTGCTCTGTATATTTTCGCTCTTTTATGGTGTGTCCTCGATCTGGATCTCTTTTGCTTAGGTACAGCCACTTTTATCCCTCCTCTTCGTTCTTTTTCAAATTCATGAGAACAGAAAATCTTGGGTCGATATCCGATTCCTGGGAAATTTTATCACAAACATGATCAGGATGCTCGTTCAAATCTACACCGCAGTAAGGACAAAGTCCTTTGCAATCTGGTTTACAGAGAACTTTCTGAGGAATTTCCACAACTATAGCTTCTATAATTCTCTCGCTCAGATCTACAATGTTTCCGGTGTAATAAATCACATTTTTCAGCGTTTCGAGCCTTTCCTCTCTTTTGAAACTAGCAAGGCTTTTGGGTAAGTAAAGTGCTTCCACAACACCGTTTATTTCCAATCTTACTGGTTTCAAGCATCGTGTACATGGATGCTCCAAAGCCGTTCTGACAAAACCACCAACTGTGAATCCTTCCTTTGTCTTGGCGACAACTATCTTGACTTTCACAGGTTCTAAAATCTTGCATCTTCCAACTTCCAAATCCAGATATTCCAGTTCGAAGATTCCTTCAAGAAATACCCTCTTCTTTTTTTCGAGGATTCCAAGATCTATTTTCCATTCCATAATAATTCACCTTCTTCCTAAATAATTAATTATATAGTAGTAGTATTATATACCCTCTCTAAAATGGTAAGTTTTGTAACATAAACTCTGAAACCCTCATCGGATCCGTCTTTCGAATGTTACAAAACTTACCACCTGGGTGGTAGGTTTCTGGTAACTTGTGGTAGATAACTCCTGAAACTTCCTTCTATAGGGCATTCCAGAGATTAAATTTTTCATTTTCCTCTTTACAAAAGAATTTGAGAAAAAATGTTTTCTGAATATAAATAAGTTTTTATTTTTTCAAAGCATCTCTAGAAAAGGATTAAGAAAAACTTACCACCTGAGAATACTGTAATGATGCCATATTTAGTCTTATGAAACATGAAAGTGGTAACTTTTGCTTAATCTAAAAAAGTTTTTATACTATATATAGTATCTGCAAGTAAAAAAATCCTATTTGTTGAAAAGAAATTTACCAGTTATCTACCACTTATCTACCACTTAGCATGAGAAACTTACCATGTGAAATTGTGAAATCCCAAATTTTGAGAATTTTTGCCAAAATCGCGTCATTTAATCTTGATTCTTATCCTACTAACGTCACTTTCTATCTTCAAATCCACTTTGAAACTAGCCGTGTCCCAGTTCTTCGTATAGTACACTCCTTCCCTGCTTTCAAATCCTTTCATCTCTTTCCAGCCGACAGAATCCGACACGACCGCTCTGACTCCAACATCATTTGGAATTTCCAATTCTATATTTGAAACGTCTGATCCTATAACAACCGTTGAATTGTACCTCGGAAGCCTTATCTTCAAATCGGTAACATCTCCTTCCAAAAATAGCGAGGATATCTTGAGCTTTTCAAGATCCATTTTAATACTCGAAACGTCCATGGAAACATCGAAAGAGATCTCCACACTCTCATTCAACGATAAATCCACTTCATTTTTGGATATGAAGGGTATACCTTCTAATCTCATAACTAGATTTCCCGTGTCTTCCTGCCTGTCGAAGTAAACATGAGGATTTCCCGTGTAGACCACTCTGTAGAGTTTATCGGGACAGCTCTTTACCCTTAAAATAACGTTTTCTCCTTCTACAGTAACATTAAGTCTCTTAATATCATCTAGACTTTCTTCGATGGTTTTTCTAGTACCTCCTCCGAAAAAAGGACCACCTGCGATCCATCTAACCCAAGGTCTCCTTCCAAAACCTAGAGCGAACAATCCGAGCTCTATGAAACCTGTTCCTATGATTATAGCTATGGTTTCCCAAAATCCAAGGGAATAGTAACCAAGCCCCACTGTTACCAGAATCACTGAAAGAACCAAAGAAACCAACCCACGTGGGAAACCTTTTCTGAAAAGGGCAGATAAACCGGTGTATGCGAAAACTATGGCGAAAACCCATGCAAAGAACCTACCAACACTCATTTCGAGTACCCCAAGAAGTGATAACACGATCACAGCTCCTAGAAATATTAGGAAAAGACCAAATATCCTCATTCAACGATCCCTCCTTCTAAAACCTCAATTCTTTTATCAAACGTTCTGCTTCTTCCTTTGATATCTTTCCTTCATAGAGCATCCTCAATATCCTTTTCACATACTCATTCTCGCTTGTTTCACTTCTCAATGAAAGGTCACCGGAGGCACTTTTAACAGATATCCTTAACTTTCCTTCACCAAACACATATTCTTTTCCCTCGAGTATGTAAGGAAGGCTCGTTACTATATCTCCTCTCATAGTTCTGGGTAGAATCCGCGCGTTGGGATATCCAGGAAAGATTAGTTCTATATCCCCACTGGTTGTGGTTATATCCCATTCTCTACCAAAAGAATGTTTTATTTTAACGTCTCCACTGACGGAAGACAGAACGATCTTATCTATTTCGGAGGAATTTATCCTTATATCACCACTCAACGTTCTGAAAAAAGCTTCTCTTGAAGAAATCTTATCTATTTCTATGCCACCGGACACACTGACCGATTTGATGTTTTTAAGACTGAGACCTTCACAAGTAGTATCTCCTGATACAGTGTTTATCTCCAAGAACAAGATACTAGAGGGTATTTCAACTTCAAGGAGTCCTTCTTCACTTTCTTCAACTGATACGTTAAATACGTTAAAAAAAGGTAGCTCCGTTTTGGAAGATTTCACAATGATTCTTATTTCCTCTCCCTTCAGTTTTATCTCGGGTTTCCTAGGTGACTTTATCACCATCCTTCTATCTGATCTTTTAATTTTGATATCCCAAGAAACGCTTTCCAGTACAGCTTTCTTGGCTCCTTTTGTATCAACCTCTTCTATCACGATTTTCCCCCTTTCATAAATCGGTGAAGAAAAGAATTATGAAGGCTATTATAGCGGATCCTACGGTGAAAAACAGTAGAGGAAAGAATTTTCCCAGAACAACTAAAAAGGTGAAAACTCCCAGAGATATCGCGTAGATGAAGTTCAAAACCTTTATTCTCATAGGTATGATCTTCACACCTATATACAGCATCAGAAGTGCTTCGATCAATGCTATAACCCACGTCACCCTTTCAGCCTCCTGATTTCCTCTATAGCTTTTTCAACAGATATCTCTCCTTTATCGAGGCGATCCAATATCTCCAAGACGTCTTCTTTGGTCTCTTCCTCTTCCACCTCGTATCCTAAAGTTCTTATTATATCCTCGAGCCTTGCACGAGCCGTTGGGTAAGATATTCCAAGCTCTTTCTGAACTTCACTCAGATTCCCTCTATGTTTTATGAACACCCTTAAAAAGTTCAATTGATCAACAGACAACCTGAAGAATTCATCCAATTCAAAGTTTCCTCTGATGACAGTCCCACAGGATTTGCAGGAAAGCTCCGTTATGGTCAAAGGATTACCACAAACAGGGCAAGTTGCTATGACTCTTGCCATTTCAATCCCTCCTCATCCAGGTGTTATCATATCTATATAAAAGATCCATCAGAAATACTCTCGTTCTTCAATATATTTGAACATTTATCTCAAAAAATGTCAAGTTTTAGATTAAAAAATTTTATAATACCGAAAGGAAGTGAGTTTATGAGAGTAGGCGTTGGTTACGATGCACATCCCTTGGTGAAGAACAGGAAGTTGGTAATAGGAGGAGTAACTATTCCCCATGATAAAGGACTTCTTGGGCATTCCGATGGAGATGTACTGTGCCATGCCATCATAGATGCATTACTAGGTGCTACCAATTTGGGAGATATAGGAGAATTTTTTCCAGAAGAAGACAGGTACAAAGATGCAAAGAGTATATCACTTCTGAAAGAAGTCGTCAGTATGGTGGAAAGGTTGGGTTACAAGATAGTGAATGTGGATTCAACGGTAGTTGCCTCTTCTCCTCGTTTATCTGACTACAGGGAGAAGATTCTTGAGAATTTGAAAGCAGTTCTCAATACTGAAAACGTTTCTGTAAAATTCAAAACAGGGAACAAGCTAGGGTTTGAAGGAAGAGGAGAAGGAATCTCTGCAATGGCAATATGTATGATAAGTGGAGGTGAAGAACGATGGAAGGCGTGATACTACCGATACCAACACCCTTCGATGAGAAGGGAAATCTTTCTTTGGATGGTTATCAGGATTATCTGGATTTTCTCATCGAAAAAGGTGTGAATGGGTTCATGGTGGGAGGTACGAACGGAGAATTCCATGTCATGGATGTCGAGGAGAGAAAGGAGCTTCTTGAGTTCGTTGTGAGGAAATACAAAGGAAAGGTAAGAATAATAGCACACGTTGGAACAACTCACATGAAAGAAACTTTGGAACTTCTTGAACATGCCATGTCTTTGAATGTAGATGCTGTTTCCATAGTATCGCCCTATTATTTCAAATACGATGAGGAATCCTTGGTATATTACTTCTCAGAAGCAGCAAGATCTTTTCCTTCTGCAAAAATCTTGCTTTACAATATACCGAGCTTCTCGGGAAATGAATTGAAATTGAAAACGATACTGAAAATCAAGGAAAGAGCAGAGAACGTGATCGGATTGAAGGATACTGACAGAAGGCCCTGGATCGTTCCCACGATCAAAAAGGAATTGGGAGAAGAGTTCTGCGTACTCGGGGGTATGGACTCTTTTGCTCTTTCCTATCTTGCAAATGGAGCGGATGGTCTTATAACGGGAACTGGGAACGTTTTTCCAGAGCTTATGGTGAGTCTCTACAAAAATTGGAGAGAAGGGAATATAGAGAAGGCGAAAGAACTTCAGATGTTGTTGATAAAAGCTATAGAAAACGTATCAGGTCGTGCAGCCTTCATGATAACCGTTAAAGAAGCTCTCAGAATCAGAGGGTTCCACGTAGGATACCCTCGATCCCCATGGAAAAGATTGGGGAATGAAGAATTGAAGGATTTGAAAGAATTCATCGAAGGATTTTTGGGAGAATTATCCAAGGTTACAGGTTGAATTCTATTTCAACTTTTCCATGACCTTCGAAGCCTTTCAAATGTTTCAACATACCGATCAGAGAATCCCTTATCATGCCTTGTATAAAAGGCATAAGGGGTATTTCCTTTTCTCTCAGCTTCACCTTCAAAAAGCTTCTCAGGATAACACATTTCGAGTAACCATTCTTTCCTTCTATCTCCTCCTTGACGATATCCTTACATGTGGCTCCACACAAGCCACAATCCAAATTCGGAATGGGGGGCAGGGAAAGATTGATAACGATGTTTACGAGTTCCTCTTCATTTTCCGGATCGAAATCTTCTCCGGCAACGGCCACCGTGAGTTCGTCCATCTTTTCTTTACCACCAAAATAAACCTTTGGCATGGGGAAATCGGGATTTCCCTCGAATATCACGTATTCGGTATTCACAAAGCTCAGCACTTTCTCTATACGCCATCTTTCAGGAGAATGAAGCACCGTTTCTTTCTCTCCCAACGTTACGATCATCCTGGCTCCGGATTCTAAAAGTCTTTCACTATCCTTTCCGTGTTTGTCAAAACTCAGCTTTGCGTGTGCTAGTTTTACGACCGTTACATTTTTCAGCTTTTTCACTATCTTTTCTATCGCTCTCGTTTTACCAGTCTCAGACGCTCCATAGAACGCTATGAGCTTCATACACTCCTCCTTTCTAAATTTCGAAATTCTCTTTGAAAACGTTCGTGGTCTCTTCATCAATGTTGCATATTCTCACAAGTTTAAGTGACGTATCAGGATGGTCATCTAAAAATTCTTTGATGGCTCTTGCAAATATGAGGGCCGCTCGTTCTTTAGGAAAACCAAATATACCTGTACTTATAGCAGGGATGGAGAGACTTTCCAATTTCAACTCATGAGCTCTCAAGAGAGCGTTGTATACAGCGTTTCTGAGTTTTTCATCTTCACCACTTTTCCCACCTTTCCATACAGGACCAACTGTGTGTATCACATATTTTGCCGGTAATTTCCCCCCACCAGTTACAACGGCCTCTCCTGTGGGAACAGGACCATTTTTTCTCACTATTTCATCACTTTCCCTTTGTATCTCGTATCCTCCCGCTCTAACAATTGCCCCAGCAACTCCTCCTCCATGTTTTAAATGCTCGTTCGCTGCGTTGACGATTGCGTCCACCTTTTCTTTGGTGATATCTCCTTGAACGATCTGTATTTTCAAACCTTTGTACTCCATCTCTTTGACAACCATACTCTCACCTCCGTACTTCTCGGGCCATAGTTTCTTCAAAAGCTTCAGAAACTTTGCTTCCTCTCCAATGACTTTCGGCTTGTAAAAAACAGCATCTTTTAATCTTTCCGGTAGATAATTCATTTTAACAAAACCGCCGAAATCGTGAGGATATAAGTAACCTTCACCATAACCTCTTTCCTTCATCAGATCAGTCACCGGATTTCTGAGGAACAAAGGTACGGGCTCTTGAGGATGTTCATTGAGTGTCTCCTTGACTTTTTGAATGGATTTATAGACACTGTTACTTTTGGGTGCAAGGGAAAGATAGATCACAGCTTCAGCAAGGTTCAACACACATTCGGGAAGTCCAACGAGTTCCACCGCCTGGGCAGCGTTGACCGCTATGATGAGAGCAAAGGGATCTGCAAGTCCTATATCTTCGCTTGCAAGTATCACCATTCTTCTTGCAATGAACCTTGGATCTTCCCCGTTTTCTATCATCCTGACCATGTAATAGAGAGCGGCGTTTGGATCACTCCCTCTCATACTTTTTATGAAAGCCGAAGCCAGGTCGTAATGTTCCTCCTTCGAGTAACTGTAGATTCTCTTGTCGATGAGAGAAAGATCTTTTAACGTGATCCTGCTCTTATTCATGGATCTGGCCATTTGACAGACTATTTCCAAGGTATTCAAGGCAATCCTTGCGTCTCCTCCAGATGTTTCTGCAATTCTTTTCAAAGCCTCTTCATCAACCTGAATTGATGATAGCTCTTTATCTTTCTCCAAAGCTTTTTGAAGGATGGCTTTGATATCCCCAGTGTCCAAGGGCTTGAAAAACAGAACTCTACATCTTGAAAGGAGAGCTGGTATTACCGAGAAACTCGGATTCTCCGTTGTGGTACCGATCAAAACGACAGTACCCATTTCAACATGATTCACGAGGACTGTCTGTTGGTTCTTGTTGAGCCTATGAATTTCATCTATGAAGAGATACGTTTTTACTCCGTGCCTTTTGAGCTCTTCAGCTCTTCTCAATATCTTCTTCAATTCTGAGACACCATGAACGGCGGCACTTATCCAGTGAATCTCCCCTTTCAAATACTTTTTCATCAGATTCAAAACGGAGCTTTTTCCACAACCAGGGGGACCATAAAGTATAGCGGGGAACATCTCCCCGCTTTTCAGTATCTTCCTCAGGATACCGTTTTCTCCGAAAAGATGGTCCTGCCCCAGAAAATCATCGAAATCCTCTGGTCTTACCCTTTCAGGAAGAGGTTTTAAAGTACTCAACAGTCCTCCTGAGCCCTTCTTCAAGGCTCACCTTTGGCTCCCAATCCAGAATCTCTTTAGCTTTCGAGCAATCCAGTATACTCTTTCTAACATCGCCTTTTCTTGGTGGCGCATATTCAGGTTCATCTGAATACCCTGTTATGCTTTTCAACATCTTGAAAAGCTCATTCACCGTTGTTCCTCTACCCGTACCTATGTTCAATACCACATTTTTTCCTTTCTCCATGGCTAAAATGTTGGCTCTTACGACGTCGTCAACGTAAACGTAATCTCTAACGTATTCACCATCTCCAAATATGGTGACCTTTTCTCCCTTGAGCATTCTATTTGTGAATATAGCAACAACACCAGCCTCTCCGTAAGGGTCTTGTCTAGGCCCGTAAACGTTGGAATACCTCAAGGATACATATTCCAAACCGTATTCTTTGCTGAAGAAATCAAGGTATCTTTCCACCGAGAGTTTCGCTATACCGTAAGGAGAGATCGGATTGGGGATTTCCGTTTCAGGTGTTGGAATCTTCACGTTGTCTCCGTAGATCGCTCCCCCTGTGGACGAGAATATGAACTTTTTAGCTCCATACTTGACGGATTTCTGGAGGAGAACTAATGTTCCCAGTATATTTGCTCTAGCATCTTCCACAGGATTTCTGACAGAAACACTCACGCTGGATTGCGCTGCAAGGTGAAAGACGTATACAGGCTTATGAAGCATGAAAACTCTTTCCATCATTTCCTCGTCTTCAACACTTTGCTGATAGAAAAGGGCGTTCGGGTTGAGATTTTCGATTTTTCCTGTTGATAAGTTATCGACAACAATGGGGGAGAGGCCTTCTTTCAACAATCCCTCGACCACGTGTGATCCTATGAAGCCCGCTCCCCCCGTTACCAAGACGTTCATTCCTCTTCCTCCTCTTCTTCATGTTCGACTTTCTTGACCTCTTCAGGAACTTCAGATATCTTCGCCAATCTTCTACTTTCCTCTATGAACTCCTTGAGTTTGAACGCTTTGTCTTCATCGAAATCTATAATGACGTTGTAGAATTTCCTCATTCTCTCTCTTATCTTAGTATCCATAAAATGTGAAAAATGCCTTGCGAGTTTTTCAGCAACTGGAAGTTGAATTCCCATTATGTAATGGAAGAAATTTTTCAGCCTTTCCTGAGTTGCTTTTATGGATCTTGCTTTTCTCTTCCCCTTTTGAGTTAAAACGATCAAACCATACTTTTCGTATTCTATATACCCAAGTTCTGCCAACCTTTTGACAGCGTTGGTAACACTGGGTAGACTCACACCCATCTTCTTCGCTATCGTGCTGACGCGCGCTGCAGGTTGCTTTTGCTGGATTTCGTAGATCACAGCTAGATAATCCTCAAGAGCCGGAGTAAGGCTTTTCTTTCTTCCTCTTGGCATTCGCAAAACCTCCTTTCTCAAGATTTCCCAGCGATTTCTTTCACTTTTTTTAAATCCTCGATCATGGCTTTGTAGAGATCCTTTCGTGTTCCTGCCCTCAGAAGGTAACTTGGATGGAAGGTTGGAAAAAGTATCTTCCCCCCAATCCATGGGATTTCTCTTCCTCTATACGAACTTATCGATACGTTTTTCTCCAAGAAAAATGAAAGTGCTGTTCCTCCTAATGCGACTATAACCTTGGGGTTTATTATCTCTATTTGTGCATAAAGAAAATGAGCACACATCATTTGCTCCTCTTTCTTAGGTGTTCGGTTGTTTGGAGGTCTACACTTCACAACATTGCATATATAGACCTCTTCTCTTTTCAATCCCACCTCCTCCAACAATTTTGTGAGGAGTTGTCCAGCTCTCCCAACAAAAGGCCTTCCCGTTTTATCCTCTTCCTCTCCAGGTCCCTCTCCAACGAACATAATCGGACTGTCTAGACTTCCTTCACCAACGACAACGTTCGTTCTCGACATATGAAGGGGACATGCTGTACATTTTTCAACCCTATCCTTAACGATCTCCATCAATTCCTCTTTTGTAAACACAACGCACTTTCCCCTTTCAAATTTGATAAAATCGAAATGGCTTTAATCGAATTCGCTTTTATTATTCTAACACATAATTTCGAAAATAAAACAGGTGGTGATCGTCATTTTCAAATTCAGACTGGAAAAAATTCTGAATTTGAGAAAAAGGGAGGAGAACTTACTTAAACATGAGATCTTCGATATCAGAAATCAAATACTCTTGATAGAGAAAGAATTAAGTGTGACAAGAAAAACGTTTAAAGAAAAAGCTGAGAATTTTTTAAATGCTCTGAAAGAAGGACTATCTGGCGAGGAAATAAGAGAACATCAAATCGAGCTCTATTTATGGAAAGAACGTGAAAAGGAAATCTTAAAAAAGATAGAATCCTTAAGGAAAAAGGAAGAAGAGCTTCTGAATACCTACAAGGAAAAGAGAATGGAAAGGAGAATGATGGAAAAATTGAAAACAAGAAGGTATAAAAATTATCTTAGAGATATGGATCGTCTTTCAAGGAAACATATGGATGAAATTGCGGAAAGAAGGTTCTGGTGGGGAAGCAAGGGATGAAAGGAGGTGTCTCTGTGAAAGAGATATTGGAGGAAGTGATCGATTTTCTAAGGAAGGAAAAAGTCGATTACGCAGATGTGAGGTACGAAAGGCATCTTGAGGAAGAGATCGTCAACGAAAATGGATTCTTGAAAACTTACACATTCAGCGAAGACCAAGGAGTGGGAATCAGGGTTCTGAAAAACGGTGGATGGGGTTTTTCCTCCACAGATAGGTTATCCAAGGACAACATACTGAGATCGGCAAGATTCGCTCTGGATATAGCAGAAACATCTTCTAAAAGGAGGGGAGAAGGTAGGGTGGCAGAAGAACCACCCTATGTTGATTCTTACAAAACACGGTATGAAAAAGATCCATTCGAGATTTCTAAGAGGGAAAAGGTTGAGCTCCTAAAGGAAGCTGTGATGAAGATGAAAGAAGTCGAGGGAATCGTCAAAGCCAGTGGTAGTCTGCGTTTTAGAAAGATTCAAAAACTTTTTTTGAATACAGATGGATCTGTGATAGAACAGGAGATAGTGATTTCCGGGGGAGGAATAGAGGCGTTCTCTGCGGGAAAAGAAGGGTTCCAGAAAAGATCGTACCCGAGTAGCTTTGGTGGGGATTTCGCCACCAGAGGATGGGAATTCATAGAGAGTATGGATCTCATAGGAAAAGCAGAAGAGACTGCACAAGAAGCGGTATCACTTCTTTCAGCTCCGGAAATAGAACCTGGAGAATACGATATCATCATAGGAGGATCTCAACTTGCCCTTCAAATACATGAATCTTGTGGTCATCCCTCAGAGCTCGACAGGGTTTTCGGTTCTGAGATAAGCTTTGCTGGAGGAAGTTTCTTGACACCTGATAAGCTCGGAAAGCTCAAATACGGGAGTGATATAGTGAACATAGTGGCTGATGCAACGGTGGAAGGTGGCCTTGGAAGTTTTGGTTACGATGACGAAGGAGTCAAAGCTCAGAAGAGTTTCATAGTTAAGGAGGGAATCTTTGTAGGATATCTCATGGATAGAGAGAGCGCCGCTAAATTGGGTCTCAGATCTAATGGAGCAGGTAGAGCTTCCAGCTGGAACAGGATACCCATAGTTAGGATGACGAACATAAACCTTCTACCTGGAAATATGACGTTGGATGAGTTGATATCGGGAATAGACTACGGATTCCTTCTTGAAACCAACAAGAGCTGGTCCATAGATGATATGAGAGTCAATTTCCAATTCGCCACAGAAATAGCATACGAGATAAAGGGAGGAAGATTGACAGGAAAGATTTTCAGAAATCCCGTTTACTATGGCACAACTGTTGATTTCTGGAATTCATGTGATGGAATAGCTAACGAGAAGTACTGGAGGGTTTGGGGAGTTCCAAATTGTGGAAAGGGACAACCGATTCAGGTTATGCACGTGGGACACGGTGCGTCTCCTGCAAGATTCAGAAAAGTGAAAGTGGGGGTTGCAAAATGAGAGGAGAAAACTTCTATAGAGGGTTACTCAGAATTTTGAATGAGAAATTTGCAGGTCTGGAGTTTCTGGCAAACGCTTGGGAAAAAACTTCTGGACTGACAAGATTTTCGAAATCTAGGATTCATCAGAACGTCCATGAAGAGAAGATAAACCTCACTATCCTCGTTACCAAGGATAACAAAATAGCAGTTGGAACGACTAACGACCTTTCAACAGATTCTCTTGAGAGACTCAGAGAGAATCTCGAAGAGATTCTTAAAAATACTGAGGAACTTGACTACAAATTCGAACTGCCATCGCCCAGGATGGATTATCCCTACGAAAAAGTGGCAGAATCCGTGAAAAAAGCAACACCCGAAGACAGAGCCAAGATATTCGATGAAATAGTAAAGGTGGCGGAAGGTACGGATGTTTATGGATACGTCGGAACTTCTTTGGATGAGTTCTGCGTAATGTCTTCGAACGGTTTGTGTCTTTATACATGCATTTCGAGCTCTTCCTTCAATACCGTTGTAATGTGTGAAGATGGTTCAGGATACGCATCAGGGTCCTCATGGGATTTGAAAGAGCTTGATTGGGAAGAAAAAGTGAAAAAAGCTGTAGAAACAGCTAAGAAATCCAGGAAGCCGGTGGATATAGATCCAGGAAAGTACACCGTCATACTCTCTCCAGAAGCGGTTTCCGAAATAGTTCAGTACTTTGCCTATTTCGCTGCAAACGGTTATTATCATGAGACCAAGACTAGTCCCTCTGTGAAGTTTTTAGGAAAAAAGATCGGGCCAGATGATTTGAATGTAGTAGATGATCCAGATTATCCGGGACAGATTCCCTTGGTTTTCGATATGTGTGGGATGAAGAGGGAAAGTTTCCCAATAATAGAAAACGGTGTTTTCAAAAATTTGATGTATGCCTACGGAACCGCTTTGAAATTTTCTAAAAAACCTACCCCTCACACGATAACTCTGGACAACTTGGACGTACCGTATCCCTTCAACCTCGTGATAAAACCTGGTAAAGCTTCATTGGAGGATCTTTTGAAGAGCGTGGATAAAGGACTCTGGATCTCTAGATTTCATTACGTCAACCTGGTAGATCCCATGAATGCGATTTTCACAGGTATGACAAGAGATGGTACCTTCTTGATAGAGAAAGGGGAGATAACTAGGCCTGTAAAGAACATGAGATTTAACATTGGATTCTTCGATATGACAGGAAACATCACAGGTATCTCCAAAGAGTATTCAGCTGTTGCCACAGAATACGCACCAATAATTGCCCCGTACGTTAAAGTGGAAGATTTCAACTTCACTTCTAAAAGCGATCATTGATTCATGCGGGTGCCATGCACCCGCGTTCATTTATATTCTTTCATCAGGAATTCGATGGTTTCAGTTGATTCCGAGGTGAAGAATGGAGGTTCATCGAGTAAGAGATAGGAGTATCTCTTATCTTGAGATGTTATCTCCAATGTTGAGGAGGTAATCCACTTCAGATCATCTGCGTAGAACTCGATTTTCAGAAGATGTTTACCGGGCTTCCAGAATATAACGTGTTCTGTCTTTTCATCAGAGAGTTTTATATATACTCTTGGAACGTCATCTTTTACCAAAAACACTTCACATTTATTGGAAAATGCTGGTATCCTATCGATCATATCTCCTTCAAATATGACCTTGATTTCGTTTTTCCTTCCAGCGAACAGATAGAAATGTTCAGGTGATCCATCTTGATCCATATCCAAGAAAAGATCAGCAGGAACATCGAGCTTCTCCATGTAAACCGCTGAGGGTTCTTCGTAAGGTAGATTATTTGCAAGGTAATTCATTAGAACCACACCAGCTATGAAAGCCGATGCTATGACGAGACTAACAATCAGTGCGTTTCCCATAACCTCCCCCCTTTCACTCGAGTTCTGTTTTTTCAGAAAGTATCAGTTCCTTTAACCTTTTCAGATCTTTCAAAACTTCTTCTTTCGTTTTCGCTGGTTTATCGAGTATCAGATCTTTCTCCCAATCTCTCAGTATGTAGGACCAATCCTCCTCTGAAGCTTTTTCATAGATTTTCTCAACGGTGCTCCTCATGTAGTCGAAGTCGTTGAGAACGAGCTTATAATGCGCATCGAACCTGAGATATCTTTCGAATATGTTCAGAACAGTATCCTGAGAGAGTTTCTTTCTCAACAAATCGAGTATTTCTCCTTTTGCTTTTTCATCCAGACCCTTCAAAACCTCCTGGTACGCTTTCAACTTGTTTTCCAATACATTCCTCCAAGGATCGTATCTAATGCTTTTCTTTTCATTTATGAGCTCTCTCATTTCCCTAGCTGTTAGTTCCAGCCAGTTGTATGAAGCGAATTCTTTCACCATATCGGAGAACAAAGATTTGAATTTCGAGATGTACACGTTTGAGGTCTCGTTGTTCAAGCCTCGTTCACTCAAAACACTTTTCAGATCTTTAGAAACCCTTTCCAAAGTGTATTCAAGCGATTTTGAAGCCTTGTCTAACCATTCCTTTCTTTCCTTTAAGATCCTCCTCTCCGTGTTCCTATAGATGTTCAGGATCTCTTCATAAACTCTCAAAGCTTCCTGTCTCATTCCAGCCTTGTAAAAACTGAAGGAAGCCGCGTGAAGAAAATCCATTACCATGTCCGGAACTCCCCAAACTCCTACCTTATCCATCATCTCACACGCCCATACCTCGTTTTCAGCAAGCCATTTTATGAAACGATAGTTTTCGAGGACGGTGAGAGGTTGCACATCGAAAGCTTTCTGAGCGAAGTATCTGTATATATCTTGACCTTTCACGGCAACTCTTACGTTCGGATTCTTCCAATCTCTGAACCTGTTCCAGGCACCCGGAAGATTGTGTATAGTTTGCTTTGCGTATTTTACAAACTCATCAAAGTACTTCAGGATATTCTCCTTCAAAAGATCCTTCTTTTCTATGAGCTCGTCGGGCAAGCGTGTGTAAAGTATTTTTGAAACCTTGTGAAGATCGTTGTATCTCGTTGCCAGAGCCTTATAAGTGTTTCTCTCGTTAAAGTACAGAAGAGATGTTCTGTAGAGACTCACGGAATCGAGAAGTGCCTGTGCCGTCACCACATCTGCTATTCTCAATTTTTCCTTCAGCACATCTTCGGGGAGTTTTGACAGAAACAGGAAGTCTTTCATCTTGTATCGCTCGTCGATTATCTTTTGGAACACATCGTATTCTTGTTTTAAGAGTTTTTCCAATTTACTCTTGAACTCTTTTTCCTCAGAATTCATAAGGTCGGAAACGATTTCTTCAATCCTGTAAGGCTGAAGAGAGAGAGAAGCCAGGTAGAAATAGGATTTCCCATAAGTGTGGTTGAGATTCAAACATTTGAGGAAGCAATCTAGAGCTTTCTTATACTCTTCAAACATCCTATCGCTCAACTCTTTTCTGGCATTCTCCACCTTTTTGAGGTTCGCCATTATCTTATTTCTTTGAGTTTCCATCTCTTTCAGCCTCAAAGCTTCTATCTCTTCATCACTTATGGTCAAACCCTTCTTTTTGAACTCTTCTGTAACTATTTTCTTGAAGTTTTCCGGTTTTAAGAAAGAGTATTGTCCTTCCATTTTTTGTAGATCTTCCAGAGATTTTCTGAAATTTCTTTCATAAGAGGAGAGCTTGCTGAGCTCATTTCTGATCTTGTTTATCAATGTATAGGAGCTGTTTCCTGTTTTGAAATAAACTTCGGATACGAAGTAGTTCCATCTCAGATAGGTGGAAGTGAGAGTTAAAGACATGAGAACCAACCATAGGACTACCAAAAGTTTCCCCTTGATTTTTACCTCCCGAGAAAATGGTTTTCCCTCAGCGAAATATCTTCCAACTGCTGATGAAGCGAGAAAGAGAGCCGCGAATCCATTGGGAAGAAGATGTCCAGGAAAGCTGAAGAAACTCTGCATTGCAAACACCAAGAAACCGAACGCGAGTGATAAAAAGAGCAGGGCATCATCCCTGTCTTTTATATCTTTCATAACTCTGAAAAGGTAATACACTAGGGAAGACAAAAGGAAAATTATCGATAGAAAACCTAAGATCCCTGTCTCCCCCAACACCTGTAGGTAATCGTTGTGAGTTCTTTTGAAGTTGTTCCAACCGTAGATGAACCTTGGATGGTCCTTTATGATATCTCCCATGTAGCTTATGGTGAGAACCTGGTAGGTTCCTATACCGGTACCCAGTATTTTGTGATCTCTCCACTGATACACCGAAGACAGCCATGACAGCATCCTTTCATCCCAACTCGAAACACTTGTAAAAGCCTGGACTCTTCTTGCTATACTCATCTTTCCTCCGCCTGTTAGAGGATTAGGGGTGTTGTAAAGCACTATGAACAGAGCCGTGGAGATTATAAGAATACTTGAGAAGAGGACTTTCAATCTGGAAAGTTTTTTTGCATAATCTGGATATTTCTTCTTCAGATTTTCTTCAGCTTCATCCACAAGTTTGTTCTTTCTCCTGTACACCTGGTAAAAGACGAAGAACAAGACGAAGGAAAGGAAAACGGACATGTATTCAGATCTTGTCTGAGCTATGATGACGGTTATAAGCATTAAGAGAAACGAGATCATGGAGAAGGTTTTTATCAGAACAATTTTCATGTAGGATCTTTCTTTCCATCCAAAATCGTAGCTCAAAATGAAATAAACCGCTATGGGAAGGAGCATTCCCATGTAATCAGCGACGAAGATGGGATTTCCAACGGTTGCTTTTATGGCTGCTCTTGAAAAGGGTGCCCCCACTCTCCCCAGAAAGATATCGTATCCTTTGTAGAAATTGAGTATCGCATCGAACGCCACGAAGGTACCTGTTCCCAATATCGTCAGAAGGAATCGTGTGATCGAAGCTTTCGTTTTGAAAGCGTTGGATATGTAAACAGATACAAAAAAGTTCAAAAGAATGAAGAGAGCTATGTCTATGGAGTATCTGAAATATGAGGGATTATCTCTGTAGACATTTATTGTGGAAAGGAGGGCAGAGAGAGAGAACAGGAACCATCCAACGTGTGCCATGTTGAAATATATCTTTATCTCTTTCTTTCTCAACCATTTGAAGATGAGATAGAAAAACAGAATCGATATCATGAGAGAGAGTATCGCGTATTTGGGAACGCTGAATTCGTAAGTTAGCCTTTTATGGGCAAAGAGTGCAACCACGACTACTGTTATGTGAAGTAATATTTCCTCAAATCTGCTCATTCCGCTACCTCCTCTCATCGTAATCAAATAGGTTCAAGGTTTTTACAAGAAGAATGCTGTATGTCAAAGCCAGTACCAAAGCAACTATTAAATTCGTCAAATTACTTTTGCACAGTATTCCTAAAAGTGGGAAAGGTAAAACAGTTATATAGGTTAAAAATGCTGTCATTCTCTTTCTTTTCAAAACGTCACCTTTTATCCTTCTGAATATCTTATCATAGAAATGATCCCTGTCTCCTTCAAAAGGTGAATGTCCACTTTTTGTTCTTCTCAGAAAGCTCGCTCCAAGGTCGAGAGCGAAAAACCACACTATGAAAATTGAAGGGAGGAACCTTTCAAATTGAAAGACTCTGTTGTTTGCGACGAAGTTCAACGAAAGTAACATTCCTAAAAGATAGCTTCCCGCATCTCCCATGAAAACCTTCGCTGGTGGGAAATTGTATACCAGAAATCCAAGGCATATAGCAACTGTGGTGAGCGACAGATCTTTTGAGAAGTTGTCCAGGGAAAGGAAGAAGAAGAAAAGGGAAGTTATTCCAACAGATCCTGCGCAAATTCCATCCAGCCCGTCTATCATGTTGACGGCGTTCAAAAGACCTGTGAATCCTACAACCAGAACGAATGAGTAAAAGGGATTCTCAAAGCCAACGAATCTCCAGACTATCCCGGAGGATAGTACGACCTCTACTGATAATCTAAGAAAGGGATTCAGCTTGAAGATATCATCCAAAAGACCCAGACTGACAGCGGATGAAACAATAATGAGTGAAAAGGAATCTTTCCATAAGACAGGTAAAGCTCCAAGAAACATTCCCAAACCGCCAAGATATGGGATAACCCGCTCGTGGATTTTGAGAACGCCATCTGGGATATCCACAAATCCCATTTTTTTGGCCACATATGCGAAGAATGGCACAGCAAATAAAGTGATCAAAAGGGACAAAAAGAACACATTCTACACCTTCCTAAGACTCAAGGTATGTAGAGTTCCCTCGTTAAAGATAGACAACTCGACGGTTTCAAAGTATCTCAAACGATCGATAGCTTCCCAAATACCTTCTCCAACCTTCTCTGCATGATGGGCATCTGATCCCAGTGCAATGAGTCTTCCTCCCATATCGAAATACATTTTGAGTATGTCGAAGGATGGATTCGGCTCTCCCTGCTTTTTAATGGGATCACAATTCACTTCAAGAACCTTTTCGTGTTTTATGAGAAACCTCAGAATTTCCTCTATTTCCTTCTCACAATACTTTAAAAAAGGTTCGTTCGTGTATCTTCTTGGAAAATCCAGATGGGCTAAGATGTGAAAGTGTGGGAACACTTTAATAACTTTCAGAATTCTTTTTAAATAGTTTGAATAGCACTTCTCTGGGATACACGGTTCATCTGCTCTGTGAACTGCCAGAGTTATGAAGTCAAAGTAGTTCCTCAATTTGATCTCTCCAATTCCATCCCAACCGAGTTCAACACCAACCGTTATACCGTATTTCCTCAAAGTATCCACATATTCTTCTACGTCAAAGCCTTTCTCCAAATTCCCATCCCGGTACTCCATATGATCCGTTATGGCCAGATATTTTATCTCCCTTTTCATCGAATATTCCAAAATATCCTGAATCTTGGAATTTGAATCGTATGAAAATTCACTATGAACGTGGTAATCCTGCATTTTCGTTCCCTCCAATTGCATCCACGAAGGCTTTGAATATCGGATGGGGTGCTCCCACCTTGCTCTTATACTCGGGATGAAACTGTATACCAAGGAAGAATGGATGATCCTCAAGTTCAACAGCTTCGACGAATTGAGATCTTGCAGAGACCACCAACTTGTATCCTTTCTCACCTGGTTTTTTGAATATATAGGAATAGCTATCGAAATTCACTTCGTACCTGTGTCTATGTCTTTCAGATACCTCGCTCTCACCATAAATTTTCCAAAGGAGGGTATCGGGAACTATCTCTATCCTCTGAGCTCCAAGGCGCATGGTCCCTCCAAGTCTCAATATCTTTTTCTGCTCTTCCATGAGATCTATCACCGGATGAGGTGTTCCGGGATCGAATTCCGTTGAATTTGCGTTCTCAAGATTACAGACGTTTCTTGCGAACTCAACCACCATGAGTTGCATTCCAAGGCATATACCGAGTATCGGTTTTTTTCTCTCTCTAGCAAATTTTATGGCTTTTATCTTACCCTCTATCCCTCTTTTTCCAAATCCCCCTGGTATTATCAGAGCATCGAACTCTTCCAGAACCGATGCTACTTCTGAATCTGTAGATTCCTCCAGCATCTGTGAGTCTATAACCGTAGGTCTCTCAGCTCCGGTGAGAAACACGGATTCGATGATACTCTTGTACGCATCATCCGTTCCCAAATATTTCCCAACGAGGGCGATTCTATAGGGTTTAAAGACCTTGGGATAGGACCATTTGAATTTCGAATCGGTTACGTCAAGGTTGAGTTTTCTGGCAACTTTTTTGTGAACTTCTAGATTGTACAGTATTTCTGGTATCTCGTAAACGTTCTTCGTATCCGGAAGGTTTATGACCATGTTCTTTGGAACCCCTCCAAACAGAGCGACCTTGTTGAGACTACTCACATCGATAGGGAATTCACTCCTTACAACGATCATATCTGGATTTATCCCAATCTTTCTCAGCTGCTGAACTGACTGTTGTGTGGGTTTGGTTTTGAATTCGTTGGTAGTTTTCAGGTATGGAACGTACGTTACGTGTACGAAAAGAAAATTTTCTTTTCCTTCTTCAAGTTGGAGTTCTCTGACTGCTTCCAAGAAAACTTCCCCTTCTATATCACCAACTGTTCCTCCTATCTCAACAACCAAAAGATCTCCTTCCATACCTTTTATCCTTGCTTTTATCTCACCTGTGAGGTGCGGAACTATCTGAACGGTGGAACCAAGGTATTTTCCTTGTCTTTCCTTTTCTATGACGTTCAAATAAACCTGACCTGCCGTCATGTTGTTCTTTCTACTCATGTTTGTCCCAAGGAACCTCTCGTAATGTCCGAGGTCAAGATCTGCCTCGTACCCATCGTCCGTTACGAAAACTTCTCCATGTTGATTCGGATTCATAGTGCCGGCGTCCACGTTCAAATACGGATCTATCTTCAGAACGTTCACGTTGAGCCCGCATTCCTTCATGAGGCGAGCTATGGATGCCGAGAATATTCCCTTCCCTATGCCACTTATCACTCCTCCGGTAACTATTACGTACTTCTTCATCTGAATCCCTCCGGCAATTATTTTACAAGAGGATATGGTACCACTTTTTCTTTTCGAAATTTTTTCATAAAAGATGATCCCATCGTGTTAATATAAATCCAAAGAAAAACTAAGAGGGGGTGTCTCCATGAAACTGGAATTCGAAGTTGTCAACGTGGAGATTCCTGAAGGTACCAATGTAATCCTTGGACATTCTCATTTCATAAAGACGGTGGAGGATATATACGAAACCATAGTTACAACGAATCCCAACATGAAATTTGGTCTTGCTTTCAACGAAGCCAGCGGTCCGTGTCTTGTAAGATACGAGGGAAACGATGAAGAACTCATCTCTAAAGCGATAGAAACTGCGAAAAAGATCGGAGCAGGACACACCTTCGTCTTATACGTTAAAGATGGTTATCCCATAAACGTTCTGAACCAGCTGAAGAATGTTCAAGAGATTTGCAGAATATATACTGCAACTGCGAATCCATTACAGGTGATAGTGGCTACAACCGATCAAGGAAGAAGTGTGATAGGTGTCGTCGATGGTTTCTCACCCAAAGGTGTTGAAGGAGAAGAAGATAAGAAATTCAGATGGAATTTCTTGAGGGAAGTTACAAAATACAAAAAATGATCCCGCTGCATGGCGGGATCGTTTTTAATGATAAAATCTCGAAAGGGTGATCAATTTGGAAGAACTTAGGGTGATATCTCAGTTTCATAGAATACCAGGCAGTGAGGACTTTTCGAAGGCGATAGAGTTCGTAAAAACGTTGTTCGATGAGCTGGGAGCCTACAGTACGAAAGTCTTTGAATACGAAGCTGGCAGAAGATACGAAAATTTCGAGGTACCTCTATCTTGGGATGCCAAAGATTCTGAACTGTGGCTGCTGGAACCAGAGAAGAAACTTTTATCCTCTTTCAAAGCGTGTAGAACATCTCTTCTTGTTGGAAGTCATTCAACGGAAGGTTTTGAAGAGTACGAGCTGAAGAGCGAAGATGATGAAGATTTGAGAGGGAAAGCTGTCCTTGCAGAAGGAAACGTGCGAGACAAGTTCGAAAAATTGATCGTTGAAAAAGGTGCAAAATGCCTTTTGATCTATTACATGAGGGAAGAGAGTGAAAGGATAGGAAGAACTCCAGAGAAGTTGAAAGATACGGTGAACTACCTCAGTCTGCCCAGGAACGAAAAGAACTTGGAGTACAAACCCAGGGGATTTTCTCTGAGTTACAGTCAATACAAACTCTTGAAAGACCTTCTGAAAAAGAATGGAAGTGTCAGAGTGGGATGTCGCATAGATGCTGAGGTTGGAAAAAATTCTATCAAGGTTTTAGAAGCAAGGTTAAAAGGAAATGGGCCGAAAATATGTTTCATCGCCCATATATGCCATCCAAATCCTGGTTCCAACGATAACGCATCCGGTGCTTACGCTGTTTTGAAACTCGCTGAAAGATTCGCTAAGGACCCTCCAAAAGCAGATTTAACCTTTCTTCTCGTTCCAGAATTCTCAGGAAGTGTTCCCTACATATTCAACGAAGGCCCTTCTTTTGACGTGGTTGTGAACCTGGATATGGTTGGTGAGGATCAGGAAAAGACGTTTTCGAGTCTGCTTCTTGTAGAACCCCCTCCACCACTCGATCCAACTTTCACAGAGATTCTGTGGTACTACTTGGAAAAAAATGTTCCCAGTGTGAGGGGAGTTCCCATCAAAAGATTCTTCCTGGCAACATTCAGAGCGGGATCAGATCACGTTCCTTTCGTACACGAGATGATTCCAGCTGTTCACATTGGACATTGGCCGGATAGGTTCTATCACACAAGTGATGATACACCGGATAAAGTTGATGAAGAGGAAATAGAATGGATTGTAAAGAGTGTTGAAGATGCCGTTAGATCCTATATATCACCTTCTAAAGAGATAACGGATTTTGTGAGAGAGAGGGTACTCTACAAAACCAGGTTACTTCTCAGGAAAATGGAAGGAAAGAAAGGAAGTTCAGAGGTAGGAAACGTTTTGAAGGAAGCATCAAGGAAGTGGAAAGTACCGGTTTCTTTAGAGCTTTCAGAATTCGATCTCAAGCTATCCGAATCTGAGAACTTGAAAGTGGATTTCAAAGGGATGCTTGGGTACGAATGGCTTTATGGAATTGAGGAAAAGGAAAGAAAAGAATTGAAAAGGCCAGTGGAAACAGGTGAGATAATAACGTTCCTTTCAAGGATCTTGGAAAGAAAAGACTCCATAATAACGTTCGTTTCCTCGTATTACGACTTACCAGAAGAAGAGATCTTGAAAATCTTGAACGCTCTTTTGAAAGGAGGGCACGTTAAGACGACATGATAAGAATCTACAACACTCTGACAGGTAAAAAGGAGGATCTCGTACCACTTGAGGAGAACAAGGTTAAGATGTACGTGTGTGGTCCGACTGTTTACGGTCTTATACACGTTGGTAACGCTCGTCCAGCGATAGTTTTCGATGTTTTCAGAAGGTATCTGGAATATCGAGGTTACAGGGTGATCATGGTCCAGAATTTCACAGACATCGACGACAAGATAATCAAGAAAGCGAACGAAATGAACGTGGGATTCAAGGATGTTTCGGAAACTTTCATAAATGAATACTGGAGAGATTCTTACGCTTTGGGAATCAGACCAGCCAATTTTCACCCCAAAACCAGCGACTACATAAAGGAAATCATAGATCTCATCCACAAACTGATAGAAAAGGGATTCGCTTACGTTGCCGATGGAGACGTCTACTTCGATGTCAGGAAGTACAAAAAATACGGTGAACTTTCAAAGAGAAATATAGAAGACATGATGGCGGGAGCCAGGGTAGAAGTGAGTGAAAAGAAAAGATACCCTCTGGACTTTGCCCTTTGGAAATCCGCAAAACCCGGGGAGCCTTGGTGGGATTCTCCCTGGGGAAAGGGAAGACCGGGATGGCACATAGAATGCTCTGCGATGTCTATGTCGCTTCTAGGGGAATCTTTTGACATACACGCAGGAGGAGAAGATCTCATATTTCCACATCATGAAAATGAAAAAGCTCAATCTGAAGCCATAACGGGGAAGACTTTCGCCAAATACTGGATGCACAATGGCTTGGTCCGAATCTTGGGAGATAAGATGAGTAAATCGGTTGGAAACATAGTGAATGTGAGAGAGGCAGTCAGAAGGTTCGGAAGAGATTCGTTGAGATATTTCTTTCTCTCGAAACACTACAGAAGTCCTGTGGAATTCTCCGAGGAATCTTTGAAGGAGAGCTACAGATCTGTAAAAAGAGTCTGGGAGTCCATCGAAAGGTTCGAAAGGCGTTTCGAGGAGGTACCGATACCGAGGAGAGATCCCTGGCAGGAATCTTTCGTGGAGAGATTCGTGGAAATGATGGATGAGGATTTCAACACCCCTGGTGCGATAGCGTTGATCTTCGATCTCATAAGAGAGATGAACAAAGCTATGGATGATGGAGATGAAGAGAAAGCTCTGAAAGCGTATCATCTTGTAAGGAGAGAATTCGGCCCCATCCTTGGCCTCTTCGATCTTGAAAGAGAAAGAAAGGTTGAAGAGAAGACGGAAGAGATACTGACGATCCTTTTGAACGTTAGAAGAACTCTCAGAAAAGAAAAGAGATTCGATCTATCCGATGGAATCAGAGAAGAACTTGAAAGGATAGGCGTAAAAGTCAAGGATACACCCGATGGATTCGAATACACTCTGGAGTGAGGAGGGTGTCCCATGTGGGAACATGTTAGGAAAGTGGATCCGGAGATATACGAGGTGCTCGTTGGAGAATTGGAGAGGGAGAGAAACACTTTGGAGCTCATCGCATCTGAAAACTTTACCTCTCTCGCCGTTATAGAAGCGATGGGAAGTGTCCTGACGAACAAGTACGCGGAGGGTTATCCCAAGAGGAGGTACTACGGAGGATGTGAATGGGTGGATAAGGCAGAACAGCTTGCAAGAAACAGGGCCAAGGAACTCTTCAACGTCGAATACGCCAACGTCCAACCACATTCTGGATCTCAGGCGAACATGGCGGTTTACCTGGCACTCGCATCTCCTGGAGATACCATAATGGGAATGTCTCTAACTCACGGAGGGCACTTGACACATGGAGCATCCGTGAATTTTTCGGGGAAACTCTTCAAGGTGGTTCAATACGGTGTGAATCCTGGAACCGGGTTGATAGACTACGACGAAGTCAGAAAGCTCGCACTTGAACACAAGCCCAAGATAATAATCGCAGGTGGGAGTGCGTATTCGAGGATAATAGATTTCAAAAAGTTCAGAGAAATAGCTGATGAGGTGTCCGCCTACCTCATGGTGGATATGGCTCATTTTGCGGGACTCGTGGCTGCTGGAATCTATCCGAATCCTTCAGATCACGCTCATGTTGTAACCTCGACCACCCACAAGACTCTCAGAGGTCCAAGGGGTGGTTTCATAATCACAAATTACAAGGATATATACCAAGAGATAAACAAAAGTGTATTTCCAGGAACTCAGGGAGGCCCTTTAATGCATGTCATAGCAGCAAAAGCTGTGTGCTTTAAAGAAGCCATGAGCGAGGAGTTTAAAAATTATCAAAAGAGGATCGTTGAAAACGCAAAGCACCTGGCTAAAGAACTTGAAAAAAGAGGTTTCAAGATAGTATCGGGAGGAACGGATACCCATCTCTTCCTGGTGGATCTCACTCCCATGAATGTGACGGGAAAGGCTGCAGAGAGGGCATTGGAATCATGTGGTATAACGGTGAACAAAAACACGATACCTAATGAAACGAGGTCTCCTTTTGTGGCGAGTGGTATCAGAATAGGAACACCAGCTGTCACAACGAGGGGTATGGGGAAAGAAGAGATGGAGGAGATAGCCGATATGATAGCCACCGTCGTCGAAGCTGTAGAGGACGATGAAGGAAATGTTCCAGAAGATGTGCAAAATAGGATTAGAAAAAGGGTCAAAGAACTTTGTGAGGCATTTCCTCTCTATAAAGAATTGGAACAGGGGGTATGAATATGGAAAATTTTGTTATCGTCGATCATCCCTTGATAAAGCACAAACTTACCATCATGAGGAGGAAAGACACCGGACCTAAGGAATTCAGAGAGCTTTTAAAGGAGATAACACTCCTTTTGGCATATGAAGCGACAAGGCACATAGAGATAAAGGAAGTTGAGATAGAAACCCCTATAGCCAGAACGAAGGGATACTACATAGAGGATAAAAGAATCGTCATAGTTCCCATATTGAGAGCGGGTCTTGCTATGGCAGACGGCATTCTAGAGCTACTGCCGAACGCTTCCGTTGGTCATATTGGAATCTACAGAGATCCGGAGACTCTCCAGGCCGTTGAATACTACTGTAAATTACCATCCCTTGATCACACGAGTGAGATATTCATTCTCGATCCCATGCTCGCAACAGGAGTTTCCGCTCTGAAAGCCATAGAGCTTGTGAGGGATCGTGGAGGAAAAAAGATAACGTTCGTTTCCTTGATAGCAGCCCCCGAAGGAGTTGAAGCTGTGAGAAAGACTTATCCTGACATCACCATATATACGGCTTCTCTCGATGAGAGGCTGAATGATCATGGTTACATCATTCCAGGCCTTGGAGATGCTGGTGACAGACTCTACAGAACGAAATAGAGGTGATTTTATGAACATAAGGGAAAAGCTCTTGGAGCTTTTCAAATCAGAAAACTACAAGCCTATGGTTTTAAAAGAGATATACAAGAAACTGATGGCAAGAACGAGGGAGAAGAGGAAGAAAGTTAGAGAGATCCTTAAGGAGTTTCAAAGAGAAGGAAAGGTTTTGAGAGATGGTAGGGGAAGGTACAGAAGAGTCGGCGACGATATCTATATAGGGACCATAGAATTCACGAAATCTGGAATAATGGCCTTCGTCGTGACACCGGATTTCCTGGAAATAGCAGTTCCCGTTGAGGATACAAGGTACGCTCTTCATAGGGATAGAGTCGTTGTGGAAGTTACAGGAACATGGCATGGACTACCGAAAGGGCGAGTTTTGAAAGTTCTTGAGAGAGGAACCAAGAAGATCGTTGGGGTTTTCGAGCACAAAGGAGCGTTTGGATTCATAATACCTGATGATCCAAAATTCATCTACGATTTTTACGTAGCGCCTGAAAACTTTGGAGGAGCCAAACCTGGATACAAGGTGATAGCAGAGATCTTGAAGTATCCTTCTCCTGGAAGAAACCCGGAAGCAAGAATAGTGGAAGTTCTTGGGGAGCTTGAAGATCCTTCGATAGATTTACCGAGTGTGATCGTGAAACACGATCTACCGTGGCCCAACGAGTTTCCAGAAGAGGTGATAGCTGAAGCCAACAGGATACCACTCGAAATCAGAGAAGAAGATCTAACAGGACGGAAGGATTACAGAGATGAAGTCGTGGTAACGATAGATGGAGAAGATGCGAAAGATTTTGACGATGCTGTATCCATTGAGCTTTTGAAAAATGGGAACTTTTTACTAACGGTTCACATAGCGGACGTATCACATTATGTCAGAGAAAAAAGTGCTTTGGACAGTGAAGCTTACAAGAGAGGAACGAGCGTTTATCTCATAGATACCGTTATTCCCATGCTTCCCTTCAGGCTTTCAAACGGAATATGCAGTCTTGTGGAAGGAGAAGATAGATTGACGGTATCTGTTGAAATGGAGATAGATAGGGAAGGTAATTTGAAAGATTTCGATATAAACCTTGGAGTCATAAGAAACAAAAAGCGTCTAACGTATGAAAGGGTAAACGAGATGTTCGATGAGAAAGAGGAAGCTCTAAAGGAGCTAGAGGACTTGAAACCACACCTTAAGCTGATGAGAGAGCTCGCTTCGATTCTTAGAGAAGCAAGAAAAAGAAGGGGAGCGATAATAGACATAGAAAGCGATGAGGTAAAAGTTTTGTTCGATGAGAATGGTAGAGTTAGGGACATAGTTCCCAGGAAAAGGGGAATTTCAGAACGGATAATTGAGGAGTTCATGATAAGAGCGAACGAAACCGTTGCTGAACTGTTCGACAATGCGGGACTTCCTTTCGTGTACCGTGTCCATGAAGAACCAGATCCCGACATAATATTCCAATTGAAGAATTATTTATCCGCTATGGGAATAAAAGCTAAAATCCCGAAGAACATACACCCAGGCGTTCTACAAAAACTCCTTGAAAAGGTGAAGGATCATCCTTTGAGAAGCAGTGTTGAAAGGCTTCTTGTGAGATCCATGAAAAGGGCGATGTACTCTGCTGAAAACATAGGACATTTCGGCCTGGCATCTTACGCATACACCCATTTCACGTCTCCCATAAGAAGGTACCCAGATCTTGTGGTTCACAGACTCCTGAAACTCTACCTTTCACAAGGAGGTGTATTCACACCCGATCAGATAGAGTTCTACACTGATGTCTTGCCGAAAATAGCGAAGTATTCCAGCAAAAGAGAGAGGATCGCAGACGAAGCCGAATGGGACCTCGTGGCTATGAAGAAAGTTGAATACATTTCCAGACACATCGGGGAAGTTTTCGATGTGATAGTAACGGGAGTCACAAAATTCGGTCTTTTCATGGAGATCCCAGAAAAGTTCATATCCGGGTTGGTACACGTATCGACTTTGGATGACTATTACTATTACGACGAATCGTCGAACGTTCTCATAGGAAAGAGAAAGGGAAGGGTTTTTAGACTAGGAGATAAACTAAAAGCAAAGGTTGTGAGAGCGGATAAAGTGAGAGGAGAGATCGATTTTGAGCTCGTGGAGGAAGAGGAATGATAGTCGTTCTGAGGGGAAAGCCAGGTGTTGGAAAAACAACGCTTGTCTCCAAAGTGATGAAGGAATTCGAAGCTGTGGGATTTTACACGAAAGAAGTGAGAGATTATCAAGGTAAAAGAATTGGCTTTGATATAGTTCTTCATAATGGACGAACTTTCGTATTGGCAAGGAAATCTGAAGGAAAACCAAGGGTTGGGAAATACAGGGTATTCGTTGAAGAGCTGGAAAAAGCGCTGGAAATGTTAGGGAATGTCGAAGGGAAAATTCTTTTCGTCGATGAGATAGGGAAGATGGAGAGTTTATCCTTAAAATTTCAGAGATGGTTATTCGAGTCGGCAGAAAAGGCAACTTTCCTTCTGGCGACAGGACCCCACGTTGATATTCCTCTTCTCAGAAAATTCATGATTGAGTTCAATCCCGTGATCTACAGTGTGAGTGAAAGAAACAGAAATGAGCTGGTAGGAACTCTCAAAAATTTGATAAGGGAGACTTTAGAAAAATCCTCCTTCTGATTTTTCTCTTTAGGGAATTTGGGAATAAAATAGGATTTGGCAGCAGATACAAAAAGGAGGTAATGCTATGAGAGCTTTGATCAAGGAAAGATCGGAAGAGAACCTGAAGCTTAAAGAAATAGAGTTCAACCCTTCCTTAGGCCCTCACGACGTTCTGGTTCGTGTTAGAAGAGCTTCCATATGTGGTTCTGATGTACACATATACAAGTGGGAGGAATGGATCAGAAACAGAATGAAACTTCCAAGGATAATAGGTCATGAGTACACTGGTGAGGTTATGAAGACTGGAGAGTTGGTCACAAGAGTTAAAGAAGGAGACTTGGTAGCGTCCGAAACCCATATACCATGTGGTCATTGTTACCAGTGTTTAACCGGTAGAATGCACATATGCAAAAACATGAAGATCCTGGGATTCGATATAGACGGAGCATTTGCGGACTACGTGGTCGTTCCAGAGGTGGTACTTTGGAAACTTTCAGAAGGTATCGAACCAGAATACGCCTCCGTCATGGAACCTTTGGGGAATGCCGTTCATACCGCTCTTGTCACCAACCTTTCTGGAAAAACGGTTTTGATAACGGGTGCCGGGCCCATAGGTCTTATGGCAATAGAGGTTGCTCGAGTCTCTGGAGCGTCCTTCATCATCGTTTCTGAAGTTAAAGATTACAGGATAAAGCTCGCCAAAGAGATAGGAGCAGATGTGGTGGTGAATCCTCTTGAAGAAGATCTTGTGAAAAGAGTTATGAAGGAGACGAACGGTGAAGGAGTTGATGTTTTCTTAGAGATGTCAGGAAAGCAAAGTGCCCTTATAGAAGGTCTCAGATCTCTAACCAACGGAGGTGTGGCATCCCTCCTTGGTATATTCGAAGGTGATATTACTCTGAATCTAGACAATCTAGTGATCTTCAAAGGTATCACCGTGTACGGTATAACTGGAAGAAAGATGTTTGAAACGTGGAGAATCGTTGATCAACTTCTGAAAAGCAAAAAGCTGGACCTTTCCAAGATCGTAACACACGTTCTGGATTTCGAAAAATGGGAAAAGGGATTCGAACTGATGGTGAAGGGAGAATGCGGAAAGGTTGTTTTGAAAATAAACGATTGAGGAGGTGGGACCTTGTTCGATTACAGTGTCTTCGTGAAAGAAATGGAGGAACTTAAGGAGCAGGGGTTGTACGTATACATAAGAACTCTGGAGGGACCTCAAGGATCATGGTTGACCATAGGCGGCAGAAAGGTTTTGAACATGTGTTCCAACAACTATCTAGGTTTTGCCAACGAACCACGTCTCAAGGAAGCGGCCAAAAAAGCTATAGATGAGTGGGGTGTTGGACCAGGAGCTGTTAGAACGATAGCTGGTACTTTGAAAATCCATGAAGAGCTTGAAAAAGCGCTCGCCGAGTTCAAAAAAGTAGAGGCCGTTCTCTTCCTCCAGACCGGTTTCATAGCGAACCAGGCTGTTATACCCGCAATCGTTGGAGCAGGAGATGCGATTCTATCCGACGAGCTGAACCATGCCAGCATAATAGATGGTGTGCGACTGTCCAAAGCTGAGAGGTACATCTGGAAGCACAGAGACGTTAAAGATCTCGAGGAGAAACTGAAAGAGGCGACTGAGAAAGGCGCAAGAAGAAAACTAATAATAACCGATGGTGTCTTCAGCATGGATGGAGACCTTGCACCCCTCCCTGAAATTGTGGAACTTGCCGAAAAGTACGATGTTATGGTCATGGTGGATGATGCACATGGTGAAGGTGTTCTGGGAGAGGCAGGAAGAGGGATTGTGGATCACTTTGGGCTCCATGGAAGGGTGGATATAGAGATAGGGACGTTATCTAAAGCTTTTGGAGTTGTTGGTGGATACGTTGCCGGTAAAAAGGAACTCATAGATTATTTGAAGCAGAAAGCAAGACCGTTCTTGTTCAGCACACCGTTGTCACCAGCCGATACAGCCGCATCTTTGGAAGCCGTGAAGATATTGATGGAGTCTGGAGATCGAGTGAAGAAACTGTGGGACAACGCAAGGTATTTCAAAGAAAACATGAAAAAGTTGGGATTCGATCTTGGAGTAAGTGAGACACCTATTACACCTGTAATGCTCTATGATGCAAAGGTCGCTACCGAGTTCAGTAAGAGGTTGTTGGAAGAGGGTGTGTTTGCTCAAGCAATAGGTTATCCGACGGTTCCCAAGGGGAAGGCTCGAATAAGGGTCATGATAAGCGCCGTTCATACGAAAGAAGATCTCGATTTCGCTATAGAGAAGTTTGAAAAGGTCGGGAAGGAACTCAACGTGATATGAGGAAAAAGGCATGGCCCCTAAGGGCCATGCCTTCATTCCTCGGAGGCCCTGGTGAGGGTGAATATGGCGTTCAGGACAATTCCAACGATCGCTGCGAGCCCCAAACCTTCTAGAGAAACGTTACCGATTTCCCATTTCGTTCCACCAAGTCCCAGAACCAACATCACGGATATCACAACCAGATTCTTTCCATCCACTTTCACTTTGTTTATTATGAGCGTTTTCATTCCAACGGAAGCTATCATTCCAAAGAGGAGTATCATTATACCTCCCATGACTGGAACGGGAATGGATCTGACGAAACTTCCCACCTTTGGTATGAACGCGAGGATTATCGCAAATATGGCGGCGATTCTCATAACGACAGGATTGAAAACCTTGGTCAATGCGAGAACACCGGTGTTTTCACTGTAGGTCGTGTTGGCAGGTCCCCCCAGAATCCCCGCAACCGATGTCGCAATGCCGTCACCAATTAAGGTCCTATGTACTCCAGGATCTTCATAGAATTTCTTTCCAACAACAGCGGAAACTGCGAATATATCTCCAAAATGTTCTATGGCAGGAGCCACTGCAACCGGCACTATCACAGAGGCGGCATAGGCTGAAAATTTTGGGAGGTAGAATTTTGGAACACCCATCCAATTTGCGGTTGTGACACTCGAGAAATCGACTTTTCCTGAGACTAAGGCAACGACATATCCCGCAATTATCCCCCAAATGACCGGGATCAACCTGTTGTAACCTTTGAAATAGAGTCTTACGATCACAGCGACCGAAAGAGAAATCAAAGCCAATGTCCAATCCTGACTGGCCATGTTTATGGCAACCGGACTTAATATCAATCCTATAAGAACGATCATGGTACCCGATACAGCTGGTGGGAAAAGAATCTCAAAACGCTTTATTCCGATGAATTTTATCAAGATACCAAAACCCGTTTTCACGAATCCTGCAAGAACCAATCCTCCCGTCGCAAAAGCAAGGTAAGGAAGAATGTCCACACCTTGCTGGATCGCATCCTGGATGGTGTTTATCTCGGGATGTTCTGATTGAAGGTAGTGAAGGGTGACAGCTATGACGGGAGCTATGTAGGCAAAGCTGGATCCAAGAAATACCGGGACTTTTCCTTTAGTTATTATGTGGAACAGCAGCGTTCCGATACCCGCAGTAAAGAGCGCAACGTTCACCGGTATTCCTGTGAGGTACGGTACAAGAACGGTGGCTCCAAACATGGTGAAAGCATGTTGAAGTCCCAAAATCACAAGTCCCATTTTTCCAACGTTTTCGCTCAGATCCTTTTGGGGCGCTACTTCGAGGTACTGAGATTTCGTCTCAGCCATTTTACCACCTCCGTACTCTGATTTTTCCAGATTGCACTCCAACATACCCTTTCGCTGTTGATGACAGCGAAAGATATTCTTTTAAATTCTCTGGACTTGGGGATCAACGATGAGAGGACCTGCAGGACGTGAACTTCTCTTGGGGGTTATCGTTTCTTTTGACTTGGCAATTTCTTTCCGTATTCTACCAATTTTGTCTTTTTTTTCAAAATATGTTTTCATACAAAGGTGTATATTAGTAAAGGGGTGAAATTTACGATAATGAAGGAAGAGATGATCGTTGTCGCAATGAATTTAAGAAAAATTTACGGAAAGGGAAAAAAGCAAGTGGAAGCTCTGAAGGGATTGAACTTGGAGATAAGAAAAGGTGAGTTCGTTGCCATTCTGGGACCCTCCGGATCTGGTAAGACGACTCTCCTCAACTGCCTCTCGGGGATAGATGTTCCAACGGAAGGGGAGGTCTATATAGATCAAAAGGCCCTTCACACCATGAGTGAAGATGAGAAGACCATTTTCAGAGCAAGGATGATGGGTTTTGTGTTTCAATTCTTCAATTTGATCCCGGTTCTCACAGCTGTTGAAAACGTGGAGCTTCCTTTGATGATCCTTGGTATGAGAAACGGTGTGCGAGAGAAAGCCTTGAGTATGTTGGAGAAACTTGGAATGAAAGAAAAGGCCAACCGTTTTCCCAGTGAGCTCTCAGGTGGAGAGCAGCAAAGAGTCGCCATCGCAAGAGCCTTGGTACATTCGCCTAAGATCGTTTGGGCCGATGAGCCGACAGGAGCTTTGGATACCAGAACGGGAGAGATGATAGTGAACCTCCTTGTCAAGTTAAAGGAGGATACCAACACGACTCTCGTGGTGGTTACACACGATGAGAGAATAGCGAAAAAAGCAGATAGAGTCCTCTTCATAGAAGATGGAAAAATAGTTGGTGAAAGGAGGAAAGAATGATGAGAAAGCTTGTTGTTATCCTTTCGATCTTGATCTCCTTGGTCGTTCTAGGAGAACTGAAAGTGGCGCTTCTTGTCAACGGAACGCTCGGAGATGGCTCCTTCTTCGATCTTGCCGCAGAAGGGGTTAAGAAAGCGGAAAAGGACTTCGATTTGAGTGTGAAAATAATAGAGATGTTCCATAATCCCTCTATATGGGAGCCAACCCTCAAAGACGTTGCAGATTCTGATTACGATGTCGTAATAGTTGGCACATGGCAGATGGCCAAGATTCTTGAGAAAGTAGCTCCCCTTCATCCGGAGAAGAAGTTCATCCTCTTCGATGCAGCTGTTGACTACAGCAAAGGGAACCTTGGAAACGTCTACTCCATCCTCTACAAACAGAATGAGGGATCTTTTCTCGTGGGGGCGTTGGCTTCTCTGCTAACGACATCAGGAATTGAAAAAACTGATCCAGAACCCTTAATAGGTTTTCTTGGGGGTATGGACACGCCAACGATCAACGATTTTCTAGTTGGTTACATACAAGGCGCAAAGTACGTGAACCCGGATGTGAAAGTTCTGATAATGTACGCAGGGGTTTTCCACGATCCAGCCAAAGGGAAAGAAATGGGACTTGTGATGTACAAAATGGGAGCAGATATCGTATTCAACGTTGCTGGAATAACGGGAATAGGATTGCTTGAATCCTCCAAGGAAGCGGATAAATACGCTATAGGTGTCGATTACGATCAAGCTCTAATGTACGAGAGGAAAGACCCAGAGGTGGCAAAGCACATCGTTACATCGATGCTGAAGAGAGTGGACCTGTCCATTTACAGAGCGTTGAAGTTACATCTAGAGGGGAAGTTGCAATATGGAAGAGTTGAAAAACTTGGTGTCGCAGATGAAATGGTGGGCTTTGCGAAAAACAAATACTATCTATCGATTGTACCAGAAAACATAAGGGAGAAACTCGATGAGATGGAAAGGAAAATCGAGAATGGAGAAATAGTTGTCAAGAGTTTCTTCGGTATGTCTAAAGAGGAGTTCGAAGAGCTCAAGAGGAGTGTGAATCCTTTGAAATGAAGGGGAATGTCACGATCCTAGATGGTCATCAAACTATAGGTGGAAACAAGGTGTTGATCAATCATCCGAGTGGAGTGAATCTGCTTCTTGATTTCGGTATGAACTTCAAGAGGAAGGGAGAACTCTTCGATGAATTCTTGAGAATGAGGACCCAAGCAGGGCTTTCGGATTATCTGATATCTGGCCTCTTACCTCCCTATAGGGATTTCTACCGGAGTGACCTTGTTGAAATAACACCGGAGAGTTTATGGATGGATACAGGTGTGTCTCCAGAATACGTTGTTATATCTCATGCTCATCTGGATCACATGGGTATGGTGGGATTCCTCAGAGAGGATATGAAACTCATCTTAACGAAGGAGACGCTTGCGATCATGAAAGCCATCGAGACAACGGGACTCTCAGTTGTGGAGTATGAGTATACTGTGTTTAAAAAGAGAAAGGGAGGTACAAGACCTAATAGGGCATCGGAAAAAGAGGATTTTCCGCGACCCGTTGAAACGTCTCCACCAGATTTTTTGAAACTTCTCCCCGTCGATCATTCGGTACCTGGCTCTTCCATGGTTCTTGTGGATATGGAAGATCATTATTTGATCTACACGGGAGATTTCAGATTTTCAGGTCATAGGAGGAAACTCACGGAAGAGACGATGAATATTTTGGCAAGTATCGGTGGAAAGAAAGTGGTTCTTGTGGAAGGAACGCGATTTTCGAGCAAAAGCCCTAAAGGAACTGAAGAGGATGTCATGGAGGAAATGGAGAAGATCATGAGAAAGTACGAGGGGAAACTGATCGTTGTGGATTTTGGACAAAGAAACGTGGATAGACTCAAGACCACTCTGGAAGTCTCAAAAATCCTTGGAAGGAAGGTCGTGGTAACACCGAAGATGATGTATCTCCTGTTTTCTCTCACAACTTTTGATCGCTCTTACGAAGATCTTCTGAAGAATGTAGTATGGTACAGAAGAAAGAGAAAGGAGAAGAAATGGGTAAAGAGTCTCGAAGGTTTCCCATCGAGTAGTTATGAAGACGTGTCCAGTGATCCGGGAAGTTACATCATGTGCTTTACGTATTACGATATATTGGAACTCGTCGATCTTTTGGTGTCCAATAAAACGAGAGGTGGAGCTTACATTTACAGTAACACTGAACCTTTCAACGAGGAGATGGAAATAGATTTCAAAAGACTGAAAAAATGGGTAAAAGAGATCTTGAAAATGGATTTCTACGGATCCGATGAGAGATCGATCCTTCATGTCTCAGGGCATGCGGGTGTAGATGAGATCGTTGAGTTTCTGAAAAACATAAACGCGGATCTCGTCATACCTGTCCACACGGAAAGAAGAAGGGAATTTGCAAAGTTCCTCGAAGAAAAAGGATTCAGAGTTCAGTGCTGAAAAATCCAATCGGTGATATCCTCAATGACTTTCCTATCCACATGACCTGGCTTGAAATAATCCAAAGGAGTTGGAGTTCCTTCGACTCTCATGAAAAGATGATTCAAATCATCGTAGAATTTGAATTTCACGTTTTTCTTTCCCTCCAGGGTATTTTTCCAAATAGAGAAATCCTTGTGTGTCACCTGATAATCCTTTCCACCCTGTAGAATGAACATCGGTATGTTCAACTTTTTCCCCGTTTCTAAAACGTTTCTCTTTTCAAAATCGTAGTAATAAGAAGCTGGTGCTCCCATTATGACTTCATCTGGTTTTGCTTCATGCTTTCTCAGTTTTTCTAGCTTTTTCAATATATCTTCTGGATTTTCTATAAAACCTATAGACGCAAGATATCTGACCTGATCTTCTATGAGATCCACAAGATTCCGCGCACCTGGTGCGAGCATTATGACACCATCTGCTTTGGATCTTTTCGCTATTTCCGGCGCAAGCATTGCTCCCAAGCTGTGTCCAAGAACGAAAACTCTCGAAACATCGTTTCTCTCCTTCAATATGGAAACAGCCTTTACCGCATCCTCTATGACCTCATCTTCCACAGTTATATCTTTTCCCATCTTATCTCCATATAGGTAAGTTCTCTTGTCGTATCTTAAAACGAGTATTCCCCGTGTTGCCAGACCCCAAGCTATATCTCTAAAAACTTTGTTTGGCCCTATGGTTTCGTCTCTATCGTTGGGTCCAGACCCATGGACCAAAACGACTGCAGGGAAAGGGCCATTCCCAATAGGTCTTGTGAGAGTACCCTTTATCTCAAAATCCGTTTTAAAAGATATCTCTTCTTCAGAGAAGGCACTTTTATCAACGTAATCGGGTGGCTCATATACGAATCCTTTTGACGGTGTGAAGAAGAGCCCTGCAATTTTTCCTTCTCTATCAACAGTTACTCTGGCATCCAGATCGATTTTTTCGAATTTCAGGGTGAAAACAACGACGGTGTATCCTTTTACCTCAAACAATTTCGTTCCCTGTATACTCACAAAATCTCCGTAATTCTGCGTTATCGTATCCCAAACGATTTTGATTTTTTCAGAAGGAAGCTGCGCTTTCATGGTATCTGTCTGCATATCATAAGCCTTTTCAAAATCTTCTTTTATGATGAAGTTCAGGTACTCACTAGCCACATCGATGGGGTTTACTCCCAGGACCAGAATGCTTGTGACGAGAAAAATAAAGGAAAGCACTCTTTTCATGTTCTCTCTCCTTTCTTCCTGATTTTCACGGCGGTTCCGTAGGCCAACATCTCGGCAGCACCGCTCATCACCGAAGAGCTTCCGAGTCTAACACCAATTATGGCGTCGGCTCCCATCTTCTCAGCTTCATCTATCATTCTCTGGATAGCGATGTTTCTCGATTCTGTTAACATCTCTGTGTAAGCTTTTATCTCACCACCCGCCAGAGTTTTGAAGAAGGCTCCAATATCTTTCCCAAGGTGTTTGGATCTTACAGTGTTTCCAACGACCAGTCCTAAAACTTCCACGATTTCATAACCTGGAACCTCGTTCGTTGTCACGACTATCATGAAGCTCACCTCCTCAAATATCTTTTTCCTTAAAAATCAAGTAGGAGATGAAGATAAGAACAAGGGACACGATTGAAAGGTACACGGTGTAGGAAACATCTATCCCTTCCCCTTTCATAATTCCGGATCCAAGGATGTATCTGTACGTGTTCAAAAACTTTAGCGGTTTTATGAGTCCCATAACGGTGGTTATCGCTATCAGTCCGAAGGAGAACAACAACGGTCTCACTTGATCTTCGAAAATCGTCGAAAAAAGCAACGTTATCGAAAACCAGAATAACCCACCAACCAGGATATGAACCATGTACTGGTAAGAGTACACACTTTCAAAATCCTTACCGACTATTGAAGAATAAATAACCGGTAGAATAGAGAAGAAAGCAAGTTCTATCGCCATTACAAGAATAGCAGTTAATGTTTTCGACAGAAAAACGTATCTCCTACTCTTTCTAACCAGAAGGAACTCCATGGTTCCATTCTCGTATTCTCTTGAAAACAAAGGAAAAGCGAATAGAACACCTATAATCGGTATTATCTGTCCCAGGTTCTTCCCGAACCACTGGGAATATATGTAGAAGTTCCATTCCTTCAGTTTCTCAACAGGGAAACTACCCGCATATTTCTCGACAATATCTTTGTACTCTTCCATGAACCCCAGGAGTTTTCCTTGAAAGGGAGCAAGAGTGAAGAAAAGAACGAGACAGATAGCAAGAATAGCCAGGGATCTGACTCTCATGTCATAGAGCTCCTTGATCATTTTCTGTCCCTCCTAACGATGGCCTCGAATATGACATCGAAACCAACGTGTTCGTATTCGGAACCAGCGTCCTCTCTCTTCACGATGTATACCTCCTCGTTTTCCGTCTCCTTCCACTTGTAACCATTCACTTTCTCTCCCTTCCTCACAGTAACTGCAACATATTTTTCCTTTATAACGTCAAGATAGTCCATCTCCAAGATATGACCTTCGGACATGATCGCAACCCTATCGGCCACTTTTTCGACCTCTGCTAATATGTGACTCGTATATAGAACCGCCTTACCCTCATAAGAAAGCCCTCTGATCTTTTCTATGATCCTGTTTCTCATCACCGGATCTAGTCCCCATGTTGGTTCATCAAGGATGTAAATATCCGCATTTTGAGAAAGAAGAAGTGCAAGGTAAACCTGTGTCACCATTCCGTGGGAGAGATTCGCTATCTTCTCTTTCAGATCTATCTGAAAATCCGATAGAAGTTTATACGCTTTGTCCTTATTGAACTCCTCAGTGTAATAATCTGTTATCTCCACCATCTTTTTGACTGTGAAGTATCTATAGAGTTCTTTTTTTTCTGGAAGGTACGCGTATTTTCCATCGATTTCGACTTTTCCAGAATCTTTTTTCCTGAGCCCAACGATGCATTTCAAGGTCGTGGTTTTACCAGCACCGTTCGGACCAAGAAGGGCGAAGATTTCACCTCTATCCACTTCAAAGCTGATATCGTTCACCGCAACTTTGTTGCCATAACTCTTTTTCAATCCTTTAACTTTCAGCATTTTCCTCACCTCCATACACTTCTCTCAGAATGCCTTCGAGTTTTTCGTACTCTATTCCATCTCCTTTCAGAGTCAATACCATCTTTCTGAATTCTTCCAGTTTTTTTCCAAGAAACCTCTCTGCATCCAATCCTTCAACCACGTATCCTTCACCTCTTACGACTTTCAAAATACCTTCCAGAACCAATTCTCTATAAGCTCTAGATACGGTGTTCAGATTAACACCGAGATCTTTAGCGAGAGATCTTATGGATGGTACAAAAGCTCCTTTTTTCAGTTTTCCCGTTACAATCATGGATTTTATCTTCTCTTTTATCTGTTTGTACACTGGTACGTGGGAGTTGAAATCGATCGAGAACCACATTCAGACCACCACCACTGTAATATTATAATATTACAGTATGAAATGTCAAATTAAAGGATTCTTATAAAATTTGATGAAATCAATATTATTTTAAATCTCTTAAAAAGACCCCGATATTTCTCAGTAATTCTTTGATTCTTAGTGGAATTTAGCGTCTTTATGATATAATTCTGCCAAGAAAAATAATGGCATCTTTGTTAAATTCATAGGAGGTGCCAGCGAATGAATATGAAAACACGAATAATAATTCTCGTAATTGCAAGTGTCATCATATCGGCAGGTCTCGTTACCTTCATAACTTCAACAAAGAATTACAGCATAATACGCGACAAAACACTCGAGATAGAGAGATTAACGTATAGAATCTTCGCCGGTGATATTCTGAAATCTCTGGACGAGAAGATCACACCCGTTGTGAAAGAAGCTTTAGGTGGATCATTATATACCGCCTTCAGGTACAGAGAGCAAAAAGATATGCTGGCGAGTGCTTTGAAGAGCTATCTATACACTTTTCAAGAGTACGGAGCAACTGATGTTTTCATAGCTTCTCTGGATGGGGAATTCTCATCAACCAAAATGGATGGGGATATATCAAATCTCAAGGATTTTAAAGAATTGGTGACGGAAAATGCAACTTTCACGTTAGTTGTACCTTACGAGTGGGATGGCGAAAGTTCATTGATTGTTATGGCAACAGCCAGGGATTTCAACGGAGACCCTGTTGGTGTATTTGGTGTTGTCTATCCTCAGAAAATTCTGAACTCTCTCATTGAGGGAAAGAAAGTTGGAAGAACCGGGGTCGTTTACATATTGAACAAAGAGGGAAAAGTCGTCGTATGTTCCAAACAGAATGAAATGAATCTGGGAGATGATGAAAGTGTCTTAAGATTCATCGATGAGGTTCTTTCCAAGGATGAGGGAACAGGAAGCTATCTTTACAAAGGAGAGCGGTACATAGCAGTCTTCGGGAAATTAGGTGACTATCCCTTGAAAGCAGTCGTCAGCGTACCTGAGAAAGAGGTAATGGAAGTGGCTAAAGAGTCAGTTCTCATGTCGATCTATGTAACTGTCGCCGTTGTGATAGTCGCTACCTTGGTTGCTTTCTTCATAACCCGCAACATCGTGAAACCTATGTACAGATTGAAAGAGCTTTCGTTGAAGATAGCCGAAGGGGATCTAACGGTGGAAATACCAGCATTGGGAAAGGATGAAGTTGGAGAACTTGGCTCTGCTTTCAAGAAGGTCATTGAAGCTTTCAAAAACACGATAACCGAATTCACGAATTTAAGTGCTCAGGTTGTGAACATATCTTCTCTTCTCAACAGCCTGGTTGAAGAAGCACGATCTAGATCCGAGGAGACAACGAAGGTTATAAGTGAAATAGAGAACTCTATCGAAGATGTGTCGAAAATTGTAAAAGAGGGTGATAAAGGAATGGAGGATATATCGAACGGTGCTCAGAACATAGCACTCAGTGCTGAGAAGCTCTCTGAAGATTCTGATACCATGCGTGATCTTGCTCAAACCGCAGGGAAGGAGCTTGAGAATCAGAGAGAAAGTGTCCTGGAAGCTAGTAGAGTGACCGAGGAGATGCGAAAATCAATAGAAGAGATGGTAAGCCTAAGTAATCAAATAGAGGGCATCCTTGAAACCATAAGCGGTATAGCTGAGCAGACGAATTTACTTGCGTTGAACGCGGCGATAGAGGCTGCAAGAGCGGGAGAAGCCGGTCGTGGCTTTGCGGTCGTTGCAGACGAGATAAGAAAACTTGCCGAGGAAAGCCGTAACGCTACTTCCCAAATAACGGATATACTCGAAGGGGTGAAGAAACAAGCTAAAGAAGTGACAGATAGGAGCTTAAGGATGGAAGAGAGCATGAAGGAACTGGTCGATATGTCCTCTGTGGTGAACGAGAAAGTGAAGGTTCTCTTAGAAAGGATAGATTCCATAAACAGTATGACGGATGATCTCGCGGGAACGAGTGAAGAACAGAGTGCTGCTACTCAAGAGGTTAAGGCTATAATGGAAAGAATCGTCAATACCGTTCAGAACGTTAAAGAGAGGGTAGATACCATAATAGAGCACACGTCGAAGGAGACGGCTCAGATAAATGAAGTCAAAAAATTCGCAGGAGAGCTTGAAGAAAGTGTGAAAAGGTTGAACAGCTATATCGAGAAGTTTAAGATCTGAAGAGGGGATCACGATGAAGAAAGTTGGTATAGTGGATATCGGATCGAATTCCATGATATTCCTTTTAATGGATGAAGAGGGAAAGGTTCTGATGGAAAGAGTTGAAGAGTGGGGAATTGGGGGGTACACCATTCCCCCTTTTTCTTTGATCTCAAAGATGAAGGAATCGATATCCAATTTTGAAAAGATCTGTAGAGAGAACAACGCGGAAATCCATGTGTTCGGAACGGAGTATTTCAGAAAGCATCCTGAAATCTTTAAGAAACTGGTAGGGTGTTTACCTGGAAAGATTCTGAGTGAGGAAGAGGAAGCTATGTACTCCTACATTTCAACTTTGGATATAGAAGGAGACGATAGAATCGTCGTCGATCTTGGTGGAGGAAGCCTTGAGATCATAAGAAAGGAGGGTTTCGAGAGTTTGAAAATCGGAACTCACGTGTTAAATGGGGAATTTAAATTATCGCAACCATATGATGGGCCGATAAATCCCATTGTTGAGTGGATATTTCAGAGACTACCAGATTGCGAAGGTAAAACCCTGATAGGAATAGGTGGAACGTTTGTGAGTATAGCGGCTTTCGAGAAAAAAATGTGGGATCTGGAATCACTACATGGTGCTGCATTACATATTGAAAGGGTTGAAAATATACTGGGAACCGTTAAAAAAATGAGCTTTGATGATCTTAAAAAACTGGAGTATCTTCCCAAAGGAAGAGAAAAAACAATACTGAGCGGGCTTTGTATCACTTTCGCCCTCATGAAAAAATACCTTCCACAAATGACAGTCAGCACGAAGGGTTTTCGACATGCCATCGCTTGGGATATTTTGAAGAACGGTGAACTGACATATCCTTGGAAGAAATGGCGTGCCCGGGGGGAATTGAACCCCCAACCTCCAGATCCGCAGTCTGGCGCTCTATCCTGTTGAGCTACGGGCACGTTTAAAAAAAGATGGCGGAGAGGGTGGGATTCGAACCCACGGTGGGGAGAACCCCACACTTGCTTAGCAGGCAAGCGCCTTAGGCCGCTCGGCCACCTCTCCACCGCTTCTAGATTTTATCATTGCCTTTTAGAATATGTCAACTGCTTGTGATGAAGAACGCTAGATCCTGAATTTCCTCACGTACCCAACCAATCTTTCCGCTATGGAACTGAGCTCTTCACTTATACTTGCTGATATCTTGACTGGTATCTGCCTGCTGTTTTACACTCTGTGTCATTTCTTCAATTCGTTGAGCTATGGACATAATGGATTTTGTGGAGGTATCCATCGCACCACTCATTTCTTCAGCAGCTGCACTCCGCTCCTGAGCGTTCGCTGCTAGATTTTCTATTTGGTCCTTTATGTTTTCAACCTCTTTCAAAATGTTCTCCAGCGCTTTCGTTATAGATCCTGTTTGCTCAGCTGTCTACATCACGACCTTCACGGTTTCCTCGCTCGCTTCATTGGCTCTATGTGCTCTTTCCCGTATTTGAGACAAATCTGAGAAATCCCAAGTAAGAAGATCTTTTCCAGAAGCTGTAACTCTAAGTATCCAACCGTTGGAATCGGAAATAGGTACATATGGAAGAAAAAGCCAAATAATATCGTGGAAATATAAACCGATTTAATAATCATAATAGAAGAGATACAGCATTAAAGCCATCGAATGTGACCAGACAAAATAATCTATGGAGGAGGCAACATATAATGGAATCATGTGAGAAAGGGCACTTACTTATATAAGTTGACTCATCATCTTTTCGATCTTTTCAGGGTTTATATCACCTTCCATGGGTCCAAAGACCACAACGTTGAGTGCGCCTGCTATTGTTGCGATCTTTCCAGCTGTAGCAGGGTCTTTTCCATCGAGTAGGGCGGAAATGAAACCTGCATCGAAATAATCTCCAGCTCCTGTTGGATCAACTTCCTCAACTTTGACAGCAGGTATATCACACTTTTCGGATCTTGTGTAAACTGTCGCCCCTTTCTTTCCTCTTTTTAGAACCACTATATCAAGCTCTTTGTAATCGTGAAACAGTTCGTCCACAGCTTCATCCACATCGTTTCTTCCGCTTATTAGCTTCAACTCATCAACACCGGGCAGAAAAACGGAACACTTCCTCATGATGGGTTCTATGGAGTCACGGACGTTCTGACTTCCAAGTAACTCCTTCCTTATGTTCGGATCGAATGAGATCTTCGTTCCTTTCTCCCATAATCGCTCAGCTAATTCCGTTATGTTCTTTCCGAAACTTTCATTGAACATCAGAGAGCATCCCATGACATGGAAGAAATCTGCTTCTATATCTATCTCATCAAGATCATGGACCATGACGGCTGGAGTGTTGTCAACATGGTATATGAAATCCCTTGTTCCCTCTTTTGTGTAGGATACAAATGCAACGGCAGTGGATTTTCCTTCAACCTCGAAGACATATGAACAATCCACACCATCTCTCTTCAAGCGATCCAGAACGATCTTTCCAAATCCATCCTTTCCTACTCCTCCGATTATTCCAGCGTTGTGGCCAAGTCGCGCGATGGTATCTATGAAAATGGCGGGTGCCCCGCTTGGAAACGGTCCTAAAAACTCTCCTGTCACATGAAAAGGCATATCAGGTTTTGGCCTCATTATCTCCACTAAAATTTCTCCCATGGTCCAGACTCGACCCATTTCGCATCCCTCCTCATTCTGGAAGGTTTGCAGAGCTGAGATCTCCCAGTATCAAGCTCATGGAAGATGGTTTGGATTTCACACCTCTTATCGAAACGTTCTTGCCAAGGATGGATGAGTCAAGACGGTACTTCACATCCGAAAGGGAGCATTTATCCATGATAATGGAATTTTCTATCTCGCAGTTTTCAACGATAACATCTTCACCTATGGAGGTGTAGGGACCTATATAGGAATTCTTTATGAACGATCCCCTTCCTACTATAACCGGACCCCTCACGACGGAACTCACGACCTTTGCTCCTTTTTCTATGATCACCTCTCCTTGAATTTTAGAAGAATCATCCACTTCCCCTTCCACCCTGTTTACTCTCAGATCCTGCAATATTTTCCTGTTAGCTTCGATGAGATCTTCTGGTTTTCCCGTGTCTTTCCACCAGCCAAATATTATATGCCCCTTTACATCATATCCCTTTTTTATGAGGTAACCTATGGCATCTGTTATCTCGAGTTCTCCTCTCCAGGAGGGTTTTATGTTCTTTATCCCTTCGAATATGATGCTTCTGAAAAGATAAACTCCCACGATGGCAAGGTTACTTGGAGGAACCTTGGGTTTTTCAACTACTTCGATGACCTTCCCGTTCTTCATCACGGCTATACCGAATCTGGTGGGATCCTTGACGGGAGACAGCAATATGGATGCTTGTATATCTCCTTTTTCCAAAAATTCCTTTACAAAAGGCTTCAAATCCTCGAGTATGAGATTGTCTCCAAGGTACATCAAAAAATCTTCTTCTCCCAGAAAATCTCTGGCTATCCACACAGCATGCGCCAATCCCTTGGGCTCTTCCTGAACAACGTACTCTATCCTCAATCCGAACTCTGAACCGTCTCTCAGTGTTTCTTCAAAAACTCCCTTGTTTTGAGGATTCACCACAATTCCAACCTCTTCGATATCGAGTTTTTTTATGTTCTCGAGCGTGTAGAAGAGGACAGGCTTGTTCGCTACAGGTATGAGTTGTTTTGCTATCGTGTAGGTGAAAGGCCGAAGTCTTGTTCCTTTCCCCGCACACAGAACCAGAGCTTTCAAACTAACACCCCCTAATCCTCTCCAGGACTTGGCATCTTGTAGATCCCAAGGGCGATCAATCCCATCAGAATCGGTATGTAATAGGTTATCGTTCTCCACATGAGAACGACTGTCATGGTTTTACTTGGATTTTTCAGAAGGGAGCTCAGTGTCAGCTGATATATCGCTTCAACTCCACCACTTGCACCAGGTGTCGGGACATAATATATCACCAACGTCAGAAAGAAAAATATACCGGCGACATCCAAGAAGTTCAATGGAAGATCATGGAATATACTCTTCAATATCAAAAAGAATGTCAGAACCTGACATAACAATGCCACTAGATTCAAGGTGAGATCGACCATCAATATATGAAAATCCTTGAGCCACAGGTTTTCAACACTCCTTTTGAGGTTCAACGTCCATTTTGTGAAACTCTCATCCCAATCTTCCTTTTTGGTGATCTTTCTCATCATAGCGTGGAAGAATTTCACACGTTTCAGTTTTGATAAACTCTTTGACATCCACGTTGGGTAGAACATCGATATGAAGACGAATCCCATGGACGAAAGACTGACCATGTAACCTGCAACTATCAGTTTGGGAGCGACCAAAGTTCCAGCTAGAAGTACTTCTTTGTATCTGAAAAAGCCATAGAGTGAGAAGACAGTAGAAATCATCATGTACTCGACGAATCTGGTCATCATGATGTTGGTTGCTTGTTCTGTCTTTATTCCAAGTCTCGTCATATGGAAGACTTGGTAAACCTGACCACCCAATGCAAAGGGGGTGATCATCGTGAAAAAATATCCCATCAGGTTGTTGTAGAAGGAGTCCAAAAAGTTCATCATCCTGTTGAGAGATTTTCTAACCACGATCAACATCCTGGTAGAATCTAAGATGGTTCCGAGGATGAAAACTCCGAGAAATACCAGGACCGAAATGGAGGAGAAATGCTTGAAATTCCTCAGAACCTCCTTAACGTTTGATTTTAAAACGAGGAGAGTGGAAACGCCTATTCCAAAAGCGATAGCTATTATTATGTTTACACCGTAGCTTCTCTCCTTCACGCGAGCACCTCCATAGGTATTTTATCGATAAATTCACGTCTTTTAAAAATCTTTCTGGAGGTGATATTCATGGGAAAATACAGAGCAGCGATTCTGTTGATAGCTGAGAAGGAAGAAACGGAAAGAAAAATAAAGCCTCTGGAGGAGGTTTTTAGAGAAGGCGAAGTTGATGTGGTTCACGTGTCTCACGTTCCAAGTGTGAGGAACATGATTTCTGAGAAAGTTTTTTCGCTGGTTGGAAAGGGAATCGATTTGGTCGTGACCGTTGGAAAACTCGGTTTGAAATCAAAAGATGTTACACCAGAAGCGATAGATACGGTTTTGGATAGAAGGATCCAGGGGCTAGAGATGTTGGTCCTTCTTGAATGTATGAAGGAGTTTCCAGATATGATCTTCTCTAGGGTTCTGGTTGGCGTGACCGGGAAAACACTGATAATGTGCCTGCCAGAAGATATGAAAAAAACGGCGAAGGTCATGGCAAAGATTCTTCCCAGTTTGAAGAAAGCGATGGAAGAACTCAAAAGCTAGTGCTTTCGCGAAACCAAAGAGTATTCAGCCGCCGCTATCATATCCTCAGCGCTCTCCATCCAATCTTCGACCTCGGCTATACCAAACATCATGTTCGGTATCCTGGTCCAGTTACCGAACCTTATCAACCTCTTTCTCAATCTACCGACGTATATCTGCGCTCCTCTTTTGTCCGTCCCTGGAAGTATAACGAGTATCTCGTTGTTCCCGAGAAATCCCATTGTGTCAGTTGCTCTGGAGATTCTTTTCAAGAGGCCAAAAACATCTTCCATATCTTCTCTGGATTCAAAAGAAAGAATCACAACGATAGAAAGGGGGAAATCGTACCTTTTTGCTTTCATGAACTCATCTTCCAGTTCGTCGAAAATTCCCCTTGGTCTGTAAAGGTATGAAAGGATGAGTCTTGCCTTTCTCACGAGGAGATCGTAGGGTGCTTCCGGATCTAAAACGTCTATAACGTTCGTTGGGATATCTTTTGGTGTATTGCTCAGAAGCAATACGGTATCCTTCATAATATCCGGCTTTTCCGAGACAATCACAAAAGCGTTTTCCTTTCTTCTTACAAGTACAAAGCCGGCTTCTTCAAAAGCTCTTTTCAATTCATTAGATCCCGCTTCGAAAAAAACGGTCACGTTATCCCCTCACCATTTCCAAGAAATACCTGTGAATCCTACTATCCATCGTGAGTTCAGGATGGAAAGAACACACAAGGACGTTCCCCTGCTTCAAGAAAACGGGATCTTCGTTGAAATAAGCTAAAACTTCAACCTCCTTTCCCATCTCCACGACCTTAGGAGCTCTTATGAAAACGGCTCTGAAAGGTTTTTCCCCTAGAACTGGTATCTTTATATCGGTTTCAAAACTTTCAATTTGTCTTCCGTAAGAGTTCCTCTCGACCGTTATATCTATCGCTTCCAATCTCACCTGATCAGGGAAACCAGATATGTTCTTTGCGAGAACTATCATACCAGCACAGGTTCCAAAGACGGGCAAACCATCTTCTATCTTCTTTTTCAAATCATCGAACAATTCCATCTCTTTCATGATCTTTCCAATGGTTGTAGACTCTCCACCGGGGATTATCAATCCATCTACAAAACTCAGAGCTTCTTTACTTTTAACAGTAACAGGATTCACTCCAATCGAATGGAGCATCTCCAAGTGTTCTCTGAAATCTCCTTGGAGCGCCAGGACCCCTATTCTCACCTCTTACCACCCTCTCTCCTGCATTCTTACCTCCAATTCTTTTACATCCAACCCGCTCATAGGCTCTCCTATATCCTCAGAAACTTTCAAAAGGATCTTGGGATTATCCCAGTAAGTGACTGCAAGCACTATAGCTCTCGCCATCTTTTTAGGATCCTTCGACTTAAAGATACCGGAACCTACGAATACTCCATCTGCTCCAAGTATCATCATGAGTGCGGCATCCGCTGGTGTTGCCACACCTCCAGCTGCGAAATTGACGACAGGGAGCCTTCCCAGCCTTCTCACTTCCTTCAGAAGTTCAACGGGTGCCCCTATCTCTTTTCCATAAGCTACAATCTCTTCATCGTCCATACTCTTCACTTTCTTTATCTGCTCCATGACTCTTCTCATGTGTTTCACAGCTTCAACGATGTTACCAGTCCCGGCCTCTCCCTTCGTTCTTATCATCGCAGCTCCTTCAGATATCCTTCTCAAAGCTTCTCCAAGATCTCTTGCACCACAGACAAAAGGAACCTTGAATTCATGTTTGTTTATGTGGTACCTATCGTCAGCGGGTGTTAAAACCTCGGACTCATCTATGAAGTCAACTCCCAATTCTTCGAGGATTCTCGCTTCTGCTATATGGCCTATTCTGACCTTCGCCATGACAGGGATGGAAACAGCATCCATTATCTCCCTTATCTTCTTTATGCTGGCCATCCTGGCAACTCCACCTGCTTTCCTTATATCCGCTGGAACCCTCTCAAGGGCCATAACGGCAACAGCACCAGCTTCCTCTGCGATTCTAGCTTGCTCTGCGTTCGTCACATCCATGATTACTCCGCCTTTGAACATCTCCGCAAAACCTTTCTTAACGATCCACGTACCTTTATGAAGATCCATATTTTCGCCCCCTTTCAATCTTCTTCCCAATACCTATGAGAAACCTTTTTGAGCCTCGGGTTGTCGATTCTTCTTCTACCAACTTTAGCACATGGTTTTCCATTGACTTCCACTATATCGGCTGTTATGTCTATCTTTTCCTTGAGAAGACGTGACCCAACACCGTAAGCATCGGCGGGAACACCCAATTTTTCAAAAAGTTCTATTTTTCTTTCATCGAAACCACCTGAGACGATTATCTTCAAATCTTTAAGGCCAACTTCATCGAACCTTTGCCTCGCTCTCCAAACAAGCTCTGGGCAGACTCCTAAAGACGATTCATCCTTGGGAACCACTGATTTATCCCTGAGCTCTCCCGATGTATCGAATCTCACACCCCATATCTTGCTCTTTCCAGGCCCGATTATGGGACTTGGATCTGTGATTCCCAACTTGAACGGTTTTTTCATTATGTACTCGTAGAAACTCGCTATCACTCTGAAAGTGGTGTTTATAACGTCGTTGTCCCAGTCCACGAGAATGATCCTCTTAACTTCAGGTTCTATGTGCTTGTCGAAAGCGATTGCCGCATCCTCTGTTCTTCCATTATAACAAGCTATGAGAGCATGGGGCATTGTGCCCAGTGACTTCACACCCCAATAATCTGCGTTGGCATCCGTTGAAACTCCAAAAGCCCCTGCTTTCAGAGCAGCATAACCATCCGTTGTTTGAACCCAGTAGTGATCGAATCTGGCACTGAAAAACAGTATGGGTTTTCCTCTTGCTGCTTTCACTACTTTTTTCACGGCCGTTGCTGTACTCGTTGCTCTCGCTATGACTCCCAAAAGGACCGTCTCGAGGTATCCGAAATACGTGGGATCCCCTTCTATCGTCATGATGGTTTCCCACGCTTTAGCTTCTTCGCCGTCGTAGAGTGCGTGAACTTCTATTTCCTCCCATTTATCGACCCAAAGATCATTCAATTTCAACCTGATATCCCATTTTTTTCTGGTTAATTTCAACACCTCTTCTATATTCATCTCAACTGATGCCGCTTGTATTCCCTTCTCAAGATCAAGGATCTCCTCAAAGAGCTCACGAGCTTTGTCTTCATCTTTATAATAGCCTGTCCCGAATTTGAGGATGGCAAGAGCCTCATCTATTCCAACTATCACAGCATCTTTCCTCGGGAAAAACTGGTAGAAAACTCTGGGATGTTTGTTATCTTTTTTCAACACCCTGACGTAGTTCAAAAAATATATATCCGAGTAATACCCATTCCTTATCCTGTCTATTGGTACTTTGAAAACTCGTGGATCAAGTCTTTTCTTCATTGATTACAACCTCCTCTATACTATCTCGACCTTTAAAACCTCTTCCATTTCGCGTAGAGCAAATCTGTGTAGCTCCTCATCGTAAGATGTTACTCCTTCTCTGAAAAGTCGGACTTCGTAACCCCTGTTTCTCAATTCCTCCACGGTGAAGAGAACACATATATTAGTCACAACGCCGCAAACGGTGAATGATTTCCACCCTTTTTCCTTTATCAAAGAATCAAAATCTGTACCGTAAAAGGCGCTGTATCTTTTCTTTTTTATAGAATAATGCTTTTCGTAGCCATTCAAAGCTTCTTTCAACTTCAGAGTGAGTTCGGCCCCTTCTTCTCCCGCTACACAGTGTTTTGGCCATATCTTGAACTCTTCATCATCTGGATCATGCCAATCTTGCGTTGTAACTATCGGTTTTCCATCCTTTTTGAACCTTTCAACAAGCTTCAATATGGGCTCGACAACCTTTTCTGCTCCTTCGAAATAAAGAGCACCTTTAGGATCCACAAAATCCCTCTGAAGATCTATCACAAGGAGACAATCCATCTCCATTAACCCTCCCTTTAAGAAATTATAGCATTCCTATAGGCTGAAATTTCGCTTTTTAAGATGGAAAAGAAGGAATTAAGGTGTGAGATGTTTCATTTCAATCGTCTTTGAATCCCCATGAGAAATCTTTAAGAATAGATGATCTACACTTCTTTCCATGACACTTGAGTTTGAAGTGGCCGTTGTCATTTTCTAGCAGCACTACTTCCTTAGTCTCCGGATCTATAATCCAATATTCCTTAACACCACTTCTCTCGTATAGTTCCCTTTTCACAATAAAATCCTTCGTTTTTGAAACAGATGAAACGATCTCCACAACTAATTCTGGTGCCCCTTCTATCCAATGATCTTTTATTATGCTTTCCCTTTCCTTCGATATGAAAATGATATCAGGTCTCACAACGTTTTCATCGCCAAGACGAACATCGAACTCGTAAAATACTTTTCCAAGATCCCTTTCTTTTACTATCTTGTACATTGTAGTAACCACTTCTAAGGCGATTTCTTGGTGGTATCTACTGGGAGATGGAACCATGATTATTTCACCCTCCAGAAGTTCAGCTGGAAATTTTTCGGGAAGTGCCAAATACCTTTCAATCGCTTTTTTTGCTTTTACCCCATGAATTTCACCTCATTACAAGATGGTCTCACCTAGATTGTAACATGTGAGGTAAAAAATGTAGAGATCAGAGTGGAAAGCGATTAGAGTATGGGGTAAAGGTGTATCAAGGACGCTCTGTGCCACGATCGTTAGTTAACCTTTCAAAGCTCCTCCCGTCATACCTATGACGAAGTACTTATGGAAGAACGTGAACATCACCCTTTCAGTTCCATCAAGTCAAGAACATGCTTTTTCTCCTGCTCAATGATAGAATCTATCATTTTTCTTGATCTTTCATTTTTGATCAATTTCAAAACCTCGTTGTAGAAAAGTATGGTATCTTTCTCAAGTTGAATGGCACAATCGATGATGCTTTCAAAAGACATTCCTTTCACTCTCTCAAACATGGTGTTGAAGCTCGGGAAAACCTTACCTTCGACGTAGCCAAGTTTTCTAAAAACCCTGGCGTGCTCTATCTCCTGACCTGCAAGATATTCGGAAAGCTTCTTCTGTTCATCATTTTCAACTTTCTTTGAAAGTTTTCTGTAGAACTTCTCACCATTCTCCTCAACATTCACAGCGATTTCCATGAGTTCTTTCACTGAAAACATGCCGGCATCTCCTTCTATTCCTTTTCCAGAATAATTTCAGAACCCTGTTCCACTTTCAAATACTCCCTGGCGGATCCTTGATTCATCGCTATCTCCAAAAAACCGGAACTGTCAGGATGTATGAGCAGTTCTCCTTCTGAGACATCTCCATACGTTCTGACGAAAGGTACTTTGAAAGATTTGTTTCCGACTCTCAACGTTAAAACATCATCCAGATCTATCCCCATATCCATGAAGAACTGGAACGGTATGTTAGTTTCGATGTTTCCAAAGGAGTCAAAAAAGGCAACTTCTCCTACTATCCTCTTCCCATCGATTTTTGCTCTTTTGTATTTCAAAACCTCATACGACATCAACCGTGTTCCAAGATTCTCCATTGGCATTCCTTTATCAAGATGTGCAGCAGCCGGTGCGAAGATGTCCCTTCCATGGAAGGTAAACGATGGGTCCTTTTTGTAGTAGAGTTTCCTGTTGGTTATTTCTCTTATCTCTTTAACACCGTACTCTTCAGCAACTAGTGTGAATATACCGTTATCAGGACCGACGAAGAACATGTTGTTCTTCGTTCTCATAACAATGGATTTTCTTGCCGTTCCAACTCCATGATCAACCACGACGAGGAATACCGTTCCTTCTAGGAAATCTTTTGATGCTCTGTACAGAACGTGCATTGCCATTCTAACGTTGAAGGGTTCTATTCCATGAGTTATATCGATGATCACGGCATCAGGGTGTATTCTCTTTATAACGGCTTTAACAACACCAACGTAATAACTGGTGTATCCCCAGTCACTCAGAAAAGCTATCATTCTATCTCCTCCCGTTTCTTTTGATCTAATCGGGTGAGGATTACCGAAAGATCCCTATATTTCTATAATACTCCCTACGTGAAATCTAGCGAAATTATCTTCAAAAACGTTATTAAAAACACACAGAGCATCGAAACCGGTGCAGTGACCTGCAAAAACTCTTTTAACACCCAGATTCTTAAGAGTCAAAACAATATCCTCTATCTGATCCTTTTTAAGACCTACAAGGTGAAATCCTCCGATAACGGCAAAAACACTCTCGTTGAAGACTCTGGATGCGTGTTTTACAATGTTCACTATCCCTGCATGGGAGCACCCGGCCACGATAACAAGGCCTTTTTCACTTTTTATGACAAGAGACATATCATCGGGCAAATTATCTTTTACAAGCTTCCCATCAACGATTCTGAAGTAGTCACCGATCCTTTCATAGCGCTCTTCCCTTTCAACAAGTCCTGTTGAAAACACACCAGGTGTCATCTCAAAAGGTTCCTCAACGAGTAAGAAAACAGCTCCCAGACTTTCGAGTTCCTCTTTTGTGAAAGGAAGGCCGGACTCCCTGAGAAAAGGTTTCGAAGAGAATAAAGGTACAAACAAATCTGGATGAGCTACAACGAAGGTTTTTTTACCAATCTTATTTCTCTCTTCTAATAGTTTTTTCAGACCTCCCGTGTGGTCGTAATGCCTGTGAGTTAAGAACACTGTGTTTATCTCCGAGATATCTATCCCTAAAACCTCAAAGTTCTTCAGAAGATCTTCACCATTCGCACCGGTATCAACGAGTATTTTCGTGTTTTCCAGTTCCACCAACGCCGAGAAACCATGGTGAGCCACGACATTTCTGATCATTCCAGAGAAATCATCCATAACGATGGTTATCTTCATACTCTCACTCCTTTACGAACTTGTATCCGACACCCCAAACGGTCTTTACATGCTTCGGTGTGTTTGGATCCTTCTCTATCTTTTTCCTCAACCTTTTCACAGTTGTATCCACAACCCTTGGGGAGACATCCACCTCTTCCGGCCAAACGAGATCAAGGAGTTTTTCCCTGGTAAATACCACTCCTTCGTTCATAGCGAGAATTAACAAGAGATCGAATTCTTTTTTCGATAGATTCACTTCCTTCCCTTCCACGAAGACCCTTCTTGAGGATACCTCTATCTTGAGATCCTCAAAGTCTAAAACTTCCTCTTTTTTCCTGAAAAGGAACCTTTTAACCCTTGCAAGGAGAACATCCATGCTGAAAGGTTTCGAAACGTAATCGTCCGCACCTGATTCAAACCCTTCGACAACGCTTTTGTCATCGGATAACACCGTAAGAAGGATGACGTAAGTTGCCGGTTTCCTTTCTTTTACTATCTTACACGTCTCGTATCCATCCATGTCTGGTAGCACGACATCCAGAATAACCAGTCTGTAATCCTCACGGTGCAGTTTTTCCAGGAAATCCGTTGAATTGTAGAAAACATCGACTGGCACCTTCAGATCTTTCCTCAACCTATCTGCCACCATTTCCGCAAGTTTTTCTTCATCATCGACAACCGCTATTTTCCACACACATATCCCTCCAGATGTTATTATATCCTGAAGGAGGTGATATTGATGGATATAAAAGAACTTCATAGGGGAGCATTCGCTGCCGTCTCGATAAAGCTCGATGCTGGAGAGAGAATAAAGGTGGAACCAGGTGCAATGGTTGCGATGGATTCCGGTGTCAAGGTCGAGACGAAATCGGGAGGGATCTTGAAGGGTCTAAAAAGAGCATTTCTTGGTGGTGAAAGTTTCTTCCTCAATTACTATGAAGGACCTGGTGAGATAGTCTTAGCCCCTCTTCTCATAGGAGACATCGTGATCTTGGATCTGAACGGTGAGATGTTCGTTCAATCAACATCTTTCCTTGCATCTTCAGAGGGTGTAGAAGTGGATACGAAATTCGGTGGTTTCAAATCCTTCTTCATGGGGGAAGGGATATTCCTTCTGAGGCTCTCTGGTAATGGAAAAGTGGTTCTTGGCTCTTTTGGTGGGATAGTGGAAAAAGAACTACTTCCAGGGGAGGAATACATAATAGATACAGGACACGTTGTTGCGTTCGATTCAACCATAACGTACGATGTCAAAGCTTTTGGGGGTATGAAATCGTTCTTCTTTGGAGGAGAGGGTCTTGTTGTCAAGATGAAAGGCCCGGGTAGGGTGCTCTACCAAACAAGAAATTACCCAGCTTTCCTCCAGTGGATAAAGAAGATGTCATCAAGAGCAACTGGTGGAAGATGATGTAACTACCTTCTTTCTGCTTCCGTAGCTTCTGCCGACTTCCCTACCCAGAGCCTTTATCATGTGAAACACACAGGGGATACATTTCGTGTCGCTTTCGAAAACACAGATTTTTCCAGGGTAAAGCTGATACAATGGACGGTAAGGAAAAGGTGTCATGACAGGCATTATGACGTTCGCTCCACATTTCAAAGCGATCTGTCTACCATTTGGATGAATCGTTCCCATAGCGGTAGTTGCGGGAATGTTGGTATCAGGTATCAAGATTCTGGCCAGTGCTATCATCTTGAGGGATGTTAGAAAGTCTCCTCCCTTTTCATCTCTGAGAGGAGTTTGAGGGTGTGGAATGAAAGGCCCTATCCCCACCATGTCAGCGTCCAGTTCTTTCACAAAGAGGAGATCATCTGCAAGATCCTCCACAGTCTGTCCTGGAAGTCCAACTATGTTTCCCGCACCAACTTCATACCCTAATTTCTTCAACCAGTGAAGGCATTTCACTCTTTCTTCGAAAGGGGTATCGGGATGGAGTTTTCTGTAGAGCTCCCTGTTTGCCGTTTCATGGCGCATGAGGAATCTATCCGCACCCGCCATCTTCCACGCTTTATACTCCTCGTAGGTTCTCTCCCCAACACTGAGGGTCACTGCTACATTGAACTTCTTTATCTTTCTTATGATATCTGAAAGTATCTCCCTGGTGTAGTAGAGATCTTCTCCTGATTGGAGAACTATGGTTCTTGCTCCCATCCTCGCCGATATCTCAGCTCTCTTCACGATTTCTTGAGGGGTCATTCTGTACCTTTTGAGCTCTCTGTTAGATCTTCTGAGGCCACAGTACAAACAGTTTTTTCTACAGTAATTCGAAAATTCTATCAGAGCTCTGACATGAACTTCATTTCCAACGTACCTTTCTCTGATCTCATCAGCGATTTTGAAGAGTTTTTCATTGAACTCTTTACTGTTTTCCTTCAGAATCAGAACAAGGTCTTCCTTTTCAACACTGTCTGGATTCCTTGCGATCTTCTCGAGGGCTCTCAAAGATATCACTCTCTATCAACTCCCACCTCAAATTTTTCAAAATTTCTTTTGCAACAACGTCCTTTGCATCTTCTGGTAGACCTTCAGAAAATATGACGATCTTTTCATCTTCGTACACCACATCGGGTGGGAGAAACCTTTCTTTCCCAGCTTTTAAACCCGAGATGTAAGAGATTCTCCTTCCCACCTTCTTTGCGATCCATATCTTGCAATCGTACTTTCTGGCTATCTCTTCTAGAACTTTCTTAACATCAGAACCTGACATCCCTTTCACCTTGTTCAATCCTTTCCAGAGCTTCCAGAACTTTCTTCTTTATGACCCCATCCATCTTCTCGACTTCTTTCATGATCAGTTCGTTTCCTATTTTTCTCGTTTCATCCGATGCGAAATCCTCAAGGTACTCTTTCAGCGTGAAAAGGGCATTCGGTGTGCAGAAGTTCTTCACAAATCCAGGGATTGCAAATTCCATGAAGTGTTCTCCTGTTCTTCCAGCTCTATAACACGCTGTGCAGAAAGAAGGAATGTATCCTTTCTTCATGAGTTCTCTTATGACTTCATCCAAGGGTCTGTGATCTCCTAGCATGAATTGGCTTTTCTGAAGGACCTTCTTATCTTTCTTAGAGTAAGAGCCTATTCCTATACTGGATCCAGCATCTATCTGAGAGACCCCAAGTCTTATAACTTCGTCCCTGAGTTTTGAGGGTTCCCTCGCCGTCAAGATCATCCCGGTGTACGGAACAGAGAGTCTAATTATTGCTACAAGTTTTTTGAAGTCTTCATCACTCACAGGATACGGCGGATTCTCCGTGAAGGGTGTGTTCACAGCCCACTTCAATCTCGGGAAGGATATGGTGTGAGGTCCCACACCAAACCTCTCTTCAAGGTGTATCGTGTGGTACAAAAGCCCCATCACTTCGAACTTCCAATCGTACAAACCAAAGAGTGCACCGATTCCAACATCATCTATCCCAGCCATCATGGCTCTGTCGAGTCCATAGAGTCTCCATGCAAAGTTCGCTTTAGGCCCTTTGTGAAGTTTTTTATACGTCTCGTAGTGATACGTTTCCTGGAATATCTGGAAGGTTCCAATACCGACCGATTTTATAATTCTGTACCCCTCTATAGTCTGAGGAGCCGCGTTGACGTTGACACGCCTTATGTTACTCTTACCAACTCTCGTGCTGTAGACGACCTCTATCGTTTTCGCTATGAATTCAGGTGAATACATGGGGTGTTCTCCGTAGACTACGATCAGTCTTTTGTGACCTTTCTCAAGAAGACTCTGAACTTCTTTCCTGATCTCATCCATGGATAATGTTTTCCTGAAGATCTTCCTGTTTGAAATTCTGAAACCGCAGTACACACAGTCGTTGACGCAGTAGTTACCGATGTAGAGCGGTGCGAAAAGAACGATTCTGTTTCCGTATATCCTCTTCTTCAATTTTCCGGCCGCTTCGAATATCTCCTCAAGAAGCTCCTTGTCTTCTACGTTCAAAAGCGTTGCGGTCTCTTCGGGTTCCAATCTTTGCTTGTCCAGAGATTTTGAGATGATCTCTCTGACTCGAACGGGATCGGGATTTTTCGTTCTCTCCAAAAGCTCTTTTATCTCTTCCTGGGGGATGAAGGTCTTTATATCTTCCCTTTCCTTCACAAAAACGAACATACTATCACCTCTTCAATGCCATAGATCTCACACACACGTGATTTATCTGTCCTAGTTTCCCGGCAAAGGCTCCGATAGTATCGTTGTCCGCTCTAACGACTAAGAAGATGATCCCTATACCTTCCTCTTTAACGGGGTATCCAACCCTGAGGCGGATATAGTCGGCGTATTCGTGGAGGACTTTGTTGACCTGAAGGTAGGCACTCTCAACGTCCTCAACAAGGAGAGTTAAAACGTAGAATCTTTCGTCCATAAAATTAACCCCCTTTCTTTACCGGGAAAGGGGGCTTTTTCCCCTCCCCCGGTGTCAGGATATCCTCCCTCCACCTCAGGAGGTTTGTGAATTTTTGAACTTATTTTTCTACTAAAAATTCTAACACACATTGGAAGAAAGATCAATCGGTGATGGGGGCTGTTTCAAAAATCCGTGTGAGAGATGGATAATAATAGATACACAGGCCAAAGCCGAGCCAGGAAAAGCGACAAAAAATATGCCACATACATGTTGTACGCAAGAAACTTAACAAGAGCCAAT
>Ga0190361_1000029_pt1 | contig 60693 bp, 54 predicted proteins | sample 48721845_MG_FD_161273 | JGI IMG/M metagenome (GOLD analysis project Ga0190361, IMG submission 161273) | Hydrothermal vent microbial mat bacterial communities from Southern Trench, Guaymas Basin, Mexico - 4872-18-4-5_MG | ecosystem: Environmental > Aquatic > Marine > Hydrothermal vents >... | reverse complement strand
GATTGCTGAGAATACCGGAAATATATGAGAACATATTAAGAAAAGCCGAGGAGTTAAGAAAAATCTCTGAAAAATACATGAATTACAAGCATTTCATGTACATTGGTAGAGGTTATGGTTATCCAACAGCTTTAGAAGGAGCTTTAAAATTAAAAGAGATCACGTATATACACGCAACAGCGTATCCCGCAGGTGAATTGAAGCATGGGCCTATAGCTCTTCTTGACAGGGATTTTCCAGTTTTTGCTATGATTCCAAGTGATTCTTTGTATTATAAGATGAAGAACAACGTTGTGGAAGCTCGATCGAGAAACGCGAGGATAATAGCTTTGGGAACAGAGGGAAACAAAGAATTGAAAGAGATAGGAGACGATGTTATAACCGTACCTTCCGTTCCCGAACCTTTGTACCCTTTGCTCATGGCACCGATAATACAGATGTTCGCATATTTCATTTCTGATATGAAGGGGTTAGATCCCGATAAACCCAGGAATTTGGCAAAGAGTGTAACGGTAGAATGAGAGGGGTGAGAGTTAGAAATGCTGATGGAATCCCTGAAAAAGTTGATGGGGTTGATACTGGAGAAGAAAGGGTCGAATCCCGTGATACTCGATATGAGAAAAACACCAATTCCCACAGATTATTTCGTCGTTGTAACCGCAAACTCACGTGTTCACATGAGAACCCTCCGTGATTCCATCGTTGAATTCCTCAAATTGAACGGCCTACCACTTATCTATTACGACAAAGGCGATGAATACGAGTGGCTACTGATCGACGCGGGTGACGTTGTGATACATATATTCACGGAAAGAGGTAGGGAGTTCTACGATCTGGAAGGTTTATGGATCGATGCTGACCGAATAAAATTTTAACATGAATCGAGCTCTACATTCGAATTTCCCCCTTTTTTCATAATTGATGAGATTAGAATAAATAAACCAACATCTCATTGCGAAAGATATTTTCTTATATTAAATTTTTATTACAATATCAGGAGTGGAAAAAGTCAAAGTATTGTATTATAATCCAAGTGACTTGTTTCCTTATATGAAAAATTTAACGAATGCGAGAGGAGGAGAAATTGTGAGAGGTAGGAAAAGTCTCTTCATAGTCTTCGGTCTACCCATGATTTTAGTGATAGCTGGCTCACTCGTTTTTATAGTACTATTCAGTTTTGTATCATCAAGGGGTAGCCTCGAAAAAGCAGCCGTAGAGAACCTTGAAAATACTGGAAAACTGGTGAGTGATTCCGTATCACGAACGACTCATGATTTAAAAGTTCTTGAAGATGCTTTGATGGATAGCAAGAAGGAAAAGGTTGTGGCGATCGTGGAAAGTGCGATGTCCATAATCGAGAAATACTATGAAGATTACAAAAAAGGAATTTTGAGCGAAGAAGAAGCAAAGAAAAAAGCGTTGAAAGATATCATGAGTATCAGATACGAAGGAAACAATTATGTTTTCATTTTTGATGATAAAGGGTACACTCTGGCTCATATTAACAAAGATCTTTTAGGGGAAAGTTTATGGGATCTTCAAGATCCTGATGGTGTTTATGTAATAAGAGAACTTGTGAAAGCTTCCAAAAAGAAAGATAAAGAATTCGTTGCTTATAAATGGCCTAAACCTGGGGAGGAAGAACCTCAACCTAAAATCTCATACGCTCGATATTTTGAACCATGGGGCTGGAATGTTGGAACAGGGATATACGTAGATGATGTTAAAAAAAGTGTACTAGCTGTCGAAAAAGACATCATGAAAGACCTCAGGGAGAAATTGATGAAAGTGAAATTAGGTGAGAATTCGTACCCTGCAATAATATCTGAAGATGGTACCTTGATAATGTACATAGATCCATCACTTGAGGGTAAGAAAGTACAATTCAAGGATAAAAAAACAGGTGAGGACTTATTGGAAAAATTTAGGAAAAATGTTGGAAAAGTCATAGATTACTGGTACACAAAGCCAGATGCAAAAGGCGTATACAAGAAACTCGCGTACGTTGGTTTCATCCCTGAGGAGAAATGGTATGTTCTCATGAGTGTTTACGAAGATGAAGTTTTGAAGGAAGCCAGAAAAACTTCTCTCATTCTAACGTTGGTAGGCGCCACAAGTGGTGTGGTTGTGGTTCTCATAGTTATTTTCAGTTTAAGGATTCTGATAGCAAAAAGGATGAGATTCCTGTCGGAAGTGGCAAATAGACTTGGAGAAGGAGATCTCACAGTTTCGGTTGATATGAAATCTAGTTCAGAAGAAATTCAAACTTTAATAACAGCTATGAACAAAATGAGAGAGAGTATAAGAGATCTTGTAGAAGCTATAAAAGATCAGGGTGATATCGTTATGAAAGAGTCCGAAAATATGGCTTCTCTCGCGGAAGAACTCAGTGCTACTTCTGAAGAGCTGAATGCAGAAGCTATGAGGGTTTTAGATAACGCGAACAATGCTGCTGCCTCCATCCAGGAGACAACATCGGGAATACAAGAAGTTTCTTCCTCCGCTCAAATGGTATCGAAATCCGCAGAAGAACTTGCAAATCAAAGTAAAGAGGTAAGAGATAGCGTGGAAAAGGGAAGAAAGAGCATAGAAAGTATCGTCAAGAGTATAGAGAACATGAGTGAGGAATCTGAACAGACTAAAGAGAGAGTGCAGAGCCTGTCTTCTGCTACGAAAAATATAGAGGAGATCGTAACGACGATCAGTTCCATTGCGGAACAAACGAATCTGCTCGCTTTAAACGCAGCGATAGAAGCAGCTCGTGCTGGAGAAGCAGGAAGAGGTTTTGCGGTCGTTGCAGATGAGATAAGGAAGCTCGCCGAGGAGAGTAGAGTAGCGACGGAGCAGATAACGCAGATACTCTCGCAGATAAGAGATGAGGCTGAGAGGGTAACGGATTCTAATTTGAAACTCGCAGAGATGATCTCGAATATCGCTCAGGAAAGCGGGGAAATAGGAAGGGTTTTCTCCGGTATAGCAGATCAAGTGGCAAAACTTGACCAGATGACAAACAACCTTGCAGCGAGTGCTCAAGAGCAAAGTGCGGCAGCAGAGGAAATGGCAGCGGCTATGGATAACGCTTCAAAGGCGATAGCAGATGTTGTGTCAGAAATGGAGCAGGTCAAAAACATGATAGGAAACGTATCACAGGCTTCTGAACAACTTTCGGTATCGGGAGAAACTCTTGTAGAGAGGATGAAAGAGCTCGAAAAACGACTTGAAAGGTTCAAAACAGAATGAAGGAGCCCTGATGGGCTCCTTCATTTTACCAGCTTTTCCAATTCTTCTTTCAAGAAATTCGGTAAGGCGAAGGAAGCGATATGTATATCCTCATTGTAATATTTCAACTCTTTATCGAACTTTTTAACCTTCTCAGGGTCGAAATCCTTTATAGGATCTATATTTTTGGAGGCAAAGGTATAGCTCCACATTCCTGAAGGATAAGTCGTCATGAAACCAAGGTAGACTTTGGCTATTGGGAAAGCCTTACTGATCCTCTTGTAAGCGAGTTTCAACCAACCAAAATCGTAGAAAGGATCTTCCGTTTCCGCTGAAAAGACTCCTCCTTCTTTTAAGGCGTCATGACACGCCTGGTAAAATTCTTCCGTGAAAAGGTGACCTCCTTCACCCGATGTTGGATCAGTTGAATCCACGATTATGACGTCGAATTCCTCTTTAAAATTCCTGACATATTCTGCACCGTTCGCTATTACTATCTCCGCCTTGGGATTATCGAACTCTACAGCGGTAGGGAGATATTTCTTGGCGGCTTCTATCACCAAAGCATCTACTTCGCAGAGTACAACTTTTTCAACACTCTCATGTTTTAAAACCTCTCTCAAACTTCCCCCATCTCCTCCCCCTATGATGAGGACCTTTTTAGGTTCAGGGTGAAGGAACATGGGAACGTGAACTAACATCTCGTGGTACATGAACTCGTCCTTTTCTGTCAGCATGGTTATACCATCGAGTGAAAACACTATACCAAGATCTGGATTTTCAAATATATCGATCCTCTGTATCTCGCTCTGGCCAGAGTAAATCATTCTGTTTATTTTCATGAATAAGCCAACATTGTTCCCTGAATAATACTCGAAATACCATAAATGAGGTCTTGGGATCAGTTCCTTTTCTAAATTTTTCAAACGAATCACCTCCTCAAACAGCTGCTTTGTGTGGTGAATCCTCGGGAATGCCTATCTCATTGTACTTTCCTCTCAGGTGTTCAACGACATGAACCCTACCTGCCTTCAAAACGTTTCTGAGGTAATCAAAAGCTTTCCACGGGTCCACATCATCACCACATGTAAAAAGATCAACTGCCGCGTATCCATACTCTGGCCACGTATGTATCGTAAGGTGCGATTCAGATATAACCACAACTCCACTCACCCCATAGGGGAGGAACCGATGAAAGGATGTATTGACGATTGTTGCGTTACTTTTGTGAGCGGCAGTTTTCATGTGTTTCTCAATTGCTTCCACATCATCGAGCACGTTTCTGTCACAGTCATAGAATTCGGCAACTAAGTGCCTTCCCAAGCTTTTCATTTCACATCCCTCCCCTCAGGTTTTTAATCTATCATTATCCAGAGAATTACCGCCCTCCTTTTCTTATCAGGATTTCTAACATAATGCTTTTTATCCGCTCTATAGTAAAAACAATCACCCGCTTTTAACCTGTATCTGACACCATCGAGATAAAGTTCTATCTTCCCTTCGAGAACGTAACCGAATTCGTCTCCTTCATGGTAAGGCTCTTCCTCCGTTTTTGCACCTGGCTCTAAAGTCACCAGAACGGGGTCTATTTCTTTATCCTCAACACCACTTATTAATATCTCTGAATTCACTCCTTCAGGTTCATCGTAGACCGGTACTCTCTCTTCCTTCCTAAAAATCACTTTCTCTTCTTCAAAATCGGAGAAAAATTGCTTCAAATCAGATCCCAGAGCCCTTAGAATCCTTTCAAGCGTTTCTATAGATGGTGATGTTTTATCCGATTCGAGCTGCGATATGAAACTCCTGGAGAGATCGGTTCTGGTTGCAAGCTCTTCCTGGGTTAACCCTCTGGACAAGCGCAATTTCTTCAATTTCTCTCCTATCTTTACAAAGTTCTCACCACCCACTTTCTTCCCTTGTTCATTTAAATTGACATATTTCGTCAGTAATACAAACTATATTATATGCATACCGACATAATATGTCAACATCAAAGGGGAAAATCTCCAAAATCCTCTTGAAATCAACCATTTTGTTCACTTCAATTGATGGCTTGTGTTTTTCTCCACATTTCGAGTTCTTCAACGGCCTTACGGAATATTCTCTTCAATTCTTCAATTCTTTTCGGTTTTCTAAGAGCATACCTGATCCTTATGAACTCTCCTGTCAGCTTCAAGAAATTCTCTCCTGAGAACAACTTTAGAATCTCCAACGGTGTTAAATTGTCGTGTGTTGGAAAGAAAGTCTTTCTGAGCCAGAGATAAGCTCTGAAGATGAAACGTTCGTCTTTGATTGATAGAATTCCTTCCAAATCGTTTTCTTTAGAAAAACAACATTCGCTTTCGCTCTCTTCTCTTTCGATTCTTTTTTCTTCAGTTGTTTTCAAAAATAAAGTTATGGATAGATACGCTCCGATTATTGATAGACCGGTTACGATCCAGGTGAAAACATCTATGATGGGTGTTAGATCGAGATTTGGGGTCTTTTCAGAAGTACCTGTAGCAGATCTTTCAGATGTTTTCAGAGAATATTCAAGCTCCTCAGATGTTTTTCCGTAAAAACCGGTAGAGAGAGGATGTTTCAGATCCTTCATGAAAAGACCTATCAACTGGATGGAGAGAAAAGATACAAAGAACACTCCCAATACAAAAAATAAAACCATGAGAAAAACTTTTGAGAATCTTCTCCTCATTTTCACAAGCATCATGAGCAAAAAGAAGAGGGCGAGGAATGTTGAGTATAAGATGATGTTCATTGGAATTTCCCTTTTCCATTCATTGATCCCTTCCCTTGTAACATCAGTTACTTTTTTGGCCCCTTTCACTTTCTGAAGCGATACGATATGCTTGTTTTCAAACGTTTTCGGTACTTTTTCCTCTATTTCCACTCTGTTACTTGCATGAAGAAAACTCTTCAGTGGAAAAATCGCGTTGATTCTGATTGGTAGGAAAAGGAGGAAAAGGAGCGGTAACACGTACAGGATTTTTCTCTCTCTAAAGTAAATTAAAAGAAGAAAGATTGAGGTGAGAACGGGGGTATAAGGATTCGTTTTCAGTATGGAAAGAGAGAATAGGTAGAAAAAAACTGAAATGAAAATGCTAGTTCTGTTTTCTAAATCAATGAACATTGCGAGGAGAAAAGACAGTAAGGAGGGGACGATAAAAGCTTTATTACCTAGTAGATTCAATGACAGGAAGAGAGTGATCACGGAGAAAGAAGGGAGGAGAACTACAGCTCTGTACCTGGTACCAGGTTTCACAACGAGAGAAAAGATGAGAATCAGGCAAAGAAAAACGAAAATATCGGGAAAAGAAAAACTATTTATGGAAGAAAGGAAGAAAATCGTTACCATAATAACCCTTAGGAAGCTAAGGAACACTCTCCACAACCTCCTGAAAAGTCATGTTCTCTCCCACAACCCTTATGATAACGTGATTTTCCTCGAGAACTCTAACCTTCTTCAGAAGTTTTAAAAGATCTTGATGAAACATGATGTAACTTCTGAACGGTTTTGATGAAGGATCTCTGAAACCGTACGGTATCACGAAGACGATCACTTTGGATGATCTGGCCCGTAACTTCAAGAGAACCGGCAATTCATCATCTGTAATATGGATACAGACTAGTATCACCGTCTCGTTGAGATTCACTTCCTCAGAGATCTTTTCTAACACACTTGATGTATCGATTTCTGGAGAATCTGTACCTGAAACTTGCGCCAACATCTCGTGATAAGAAACCCAATCCCTCCCATGAATCTCCTTTTTCCACACCTTCTTTCCTATAACCGTGAGTTCAACAGGTGTGTTCCTTTCTTTTAGTTCTTTTATGATGGTGGCGACAGCTGATATGGAGTTCTCTTCGTAATATCTTCTAAGGTCGCTCCAGACACGCCTTGAGAATATACTCCAAGGAAGGTTCAGATCGAGGAATATCCTGACTTTTCCCAAGGAGGTATTTTCAAACTCTTTGACGAACAGATCATTGTACTTTGCAGACAATTTCCAATGTATTCGATTCATAGGTTGTCCATTGTACTCCCTGATATCTTTCAGATAAGAAGTATCTTCCAGCATTTTGTGGGATGTTCGCCTGCCTGGCAGAATCTCTTTCAAGACCTCTTTCTCAAAGCTAGCGGGTATCATCTTTGGAAAAACCAGAATATCTTCTTTGAAATCGAAAGATTTCGTGATTTCAAAAAGGTCAAAGAATCCTCTCACCGTGATCAAAGATTCCCCAATCCTCTTCTTCCCTCTACTCCCAAAGGAAATTTTAATAGAGTTCTTCCATATACCATGGGGTTTCAAAGTGATATCGATCTCTTTTGGATCAGAAATTCTGATCATTTCGAACGTTGGAATAAGTTTCAGATTCAAGGTGATCATGGAAGGATTTTTCAATTCAAAGAAGAGATCCGTTTGTTCATCCACGAACAACCTGGTTGATCCCACGAAACGCTTCATGGAGAGTCTCTCGATGGCTTTTCTGACAGCAAGAAAATCCAACCATCCTAAAATCGAGATGGAAATAGCTACTAGGGAGTATTTATTGAGAAAGATCAGTGCGTATAAAAGTGTAACGACAGACACAACAATCAGTTTTTTCACGTCGTAACTCATTCGACCTCATCCCTTATCACTTTAACACTCTCTATCACCTCGTTTATTATATCCTCCTTCCTTTCTCTCTTTAGTTTGGATTCGGTGTTTTGAATCACCCTGTGAGGCAACACATATCTTGCCGCTTCTTTCACATCATCAGGTAGGACGAAATCCCGCTCTTCCATGAAAGCAAGTGCCATGGAAAGGTGCATGATGAAGATACTTCCTCTTGGACTCGACCCAAGGAAGAGACTGGGATGATTTCTGGTTTTCCTAACTATCTCAACGATGTATTTTTTCACATCATCACTTACCAAGATCTCTCTGACCTTTTTCCTCATTTCCAACAGTTCCTCTGAAGTTGCAACTGGTTCCAGGTTCTCTATGGGATGTTCTTTGATCTGAGATTCCAGAATTTCTACCTCGCTTTTCTCATCGGGATATCCCATTTTCACAGAGATCATGAAACGATCGAGTTGAGCTTCCGGTAAAGGAAATGTTCCCTCGTACTCTATGGGGTTTTGAGTTGCTATTACGAAGAAATTCTCAGAGAGTTTATGAGTCACACCATCTATGGTTACTTGATTTTCCGCCATAGCCTCAAGAAGAGCGGATTGTGTTCTTGGAGTCGCTCTGTTTATCTCATCAGCCAACAAGATATCTGTGAATATTGGGCCTTTCTTGAAGATGAAGTCTCCCGTTTTCTTATCGTATATGTATAGACCCGTTAGATCCGTTGGTAAAAGATCCGGTGTGAATTGAATTCTTTTGAAATCCATGTTGAAAGATCTTGCAATTGCCCTTGCAAGCATAGTTTTTCCAACCCCTGGAACATCTTCCATGAGCACATGTCCTCTGGCCAAGATGGCTGCAAGAACGATTTTCACGACTTCATCTTTTCCTTTTATGACCTTTCCAACATTCTCCAGAATCTCCCGTATCACGTATTTCACGGACAATATACCTCCTTGAAATATCATTTTCCTAGAATCTTTGCGCTCAATTTCCATGCCGATACCTCATCTCCAAATGGCACATTCTTCCTTCTGTAATCGTATTTTTCTATGAAGATCTCGAGTTTAGCAACTATCTCTTCATATTTTTCGATCTGAATTCCTTTGAACCAGTTGAATACGGCTTTATGTTTTGAAAGCTCTCGAAGTATCATGGAAGTGTGTCTGAGGCAGAATACACTTTTTTGGTTTTCGTACTCTTTCCTTCCCCCGGTCGATCTGAAGATTTTAGCAAATGTTCTTGTGTAAACTTCCTCAAATTCTCTTTCGATCCTGCACAAGTAGCAACTGAAATTTTGTTCTTTAACACGTTTGAAAGGAAACTTTTTGAAATCCTCTACCGATTCTTCAAGGATATCCTTGAATATTATGGCAGGTCCCAATCCTCCAAGCTCTGGGAATTCCTTTGCTATTTTTACCATGAACTGAGCATGTTCATTGCATAAACCTTCTTCGTTGAAGCGAGCCCTCACACCGCTGTCATTGACTAACTCGTAAAGGATCGTATACACCGTTTTTCTTAGGCTTTCTTCCTTCATACGACATAGAGGACAATCATTCTCATACTCTCTTAATTTTTCGATAGCTTCCAAATCGAAAAAAGAAAGCTCCAATTTTCAACACCACCTTGTATATTCTATTCACAAAAAAATGGCTCCTACCCATTTCGAAGTAGGAGCCATCAGCCCTAAAGGGCGGTTTACGGTGGGCCCCATCACCGCAAAATCAAGATTTTATGTAATGCTTTCTCATCTCCTCGTTTTCAGGAAGAGAGAGGATCTCTTTCAAAACTTCCTCAACCTGTTCATCGCTCTTGGTTCTTGGATCTCTGTGCAGAATCTCTTTTAAAATTCTGATATCTCCCGTTAAGAAAGCCTCTAATGCCATTTCCATTCTCACCATTCTTGGATACAGATAATACATAACGACTCTTTTGGGGAGGGGAGGGGTTATCTTCTCAGGGTGGATACCATCTTTATCCACAATCGCTGGAACTTCCACAACGACATCCTCCGGTATATCTGGAAGTATTTTCCCTTTGTTTGGTATGTTAACAACGAGCCTACTTTTCTTATCCTCGAGGAGTGCTTCTATGAACGGAATATGTTGCTCTCCACTCTTCTTCTCTGGATTCAGAATCCTTTCAATCTCCAAATCCGTCAATTCTACGGATAAATCCTGTTTCATAGTTTCCAGAGCCGAGGACAACGTAACTTTCGGATTTTCCTTAAGATATCTTGCGAACTTTTTCGTTGCATTCGTTACTTCTCTCAAAGCGCTCTGATACCACTTCCAGCCGGCTTCAGAGTCTGCTCCTCCCCAGGGTTCTCCATACCATCTTTTCTTGATTTCCAGGTTCCTGTGATATCTCCATGTGCTGTTTCTCACGGTATCACCTATCGGCATAACACCGTAGAACTTGTACATGTCTATAGCTACAGGGCTCAATTGATCATCGAAAGGGTTACTGGGTTTCCAATCTCCGGATTTCTCTTCTATCCATTTATCAAGGAGAGGGTAAGCGTCTTTTCCTTCGTATTCGAATCTGTTCAGCCATATACCATGATTGAAACCCGCAACTTGCCAGTTCACTTTCTCTTCCTCAAGTTTCAACACTTCGAATATTTTCAAAGCCCCGTAGTGACCATGACAGAATCCAACAGCTTTCACAGGGACGGTCCTTGTTATCAACGTCGTTCCTTCGAAAACAGGGTTTGCAGTCTGCAAGAGCCAAGCCTTCGGTGACAGTTTTTCCACCGTTTTGGCGACCTCAAGGAAAAAACGAAGCTGGTTGTAATTGGAAATGGTGTAATAATCCGACACCATGTTGAATTCCTGAGCGTCTATTCCTCTGTAATAACCATGTTTTTCACTTATCTCTCTCACTTTTTCAAGATAATTGTGTCCTCCTATAAGAGCGGTGTTTATGACGAAATCGGAATCCCTTATGGCATCTTCCAAAGATGTGGTCTTTTCGAACTTAATATCTCCTCCAAACTCCTCCACGAGTCTTTCTGCTAGTATGTGGACAGCCTCTAGTCGCTCTTCATCTATATCCATGAGTGTTACGACACTTCCAGAAAGGCTTGGCGTTTTGCATAGATCACTCACCAATCTGAGAGAGAAAACGGCGCTACCAGCTCCTATAACGCTTATCTTGACGGATGACATGGTATCCCTCCTTCTGTATCATTCTTTAACAGCACCTCTCGTAAGGCCTTCTATGAGGTATCTTTGAAATAATACAACAAAAATTACCGGAGGAATCATGGATATGATACCAGCTGAGCACATGAGTGGGTAACTCGTTCTGAATCTTCCCATGAATTCCGCTATAGCAACGGGTAAAGTTTTGGCTTTCAGATCCGTTGTAAGAACGAGTGCTATCAAGAACTCATTCCATGCAGATAAGAACACGAAAATTCCTCCTGTGAACAAAGCCGGTTTTGAAAGGGGAAGGACTATCTTCCACAGAACTTCAAAGTATCCACAGCCATCGATTATGGCAGCTTCTTCCACTGATACGGGGAGTCTTCCAAAGTAGGAACTCAGTATCCATATGGCAAAAGGTAGGTTCAGGGCGGTGTATATGATCACCAGGGACATCTTGTGATTCAAAAGTCCCATCCTACCGAATAAGAGGTATATAGGTATGACGAGTATTATGGGGGGTAGCATTTGTGTGAGAACCACGAGATAGCTGATCGTCTTCCTGAAGGGTACTTTCAACCTTTCAACAGAGTAAGCAGCAAAACTGGCTAAGAACAGAGTCAGTATGGTTGTAAAAGATGCGATTATGGAGCTGTTAACAAGGGTCCTTCTGAATTCGTAAGCTACTCCTCGAATTGGTGATGTGAGGATTTCCACGTAGTTTTTGAGAGTGGGTGATGGGGGGAACCAGTGTGAGGATGTTAAAGCAAGATCCCGATCAAGGGATATACTGGTTACGAACGTCCAATAAATCGGTACAAAAGATAGGAAAATTATGAGAAAGATCGTCACAGCGATGAGGATCTTCACGAACATCACACCCCTTGAAGTATCAGAGCATTTCTATCTCTGTTCGGAAGAATCTCTGATAAAAAGCAACGATGATCGCAACGATTCCAAGAAGTATATAAGACATGGCTGAAGCTTTTCCGAATTTGAAAGCGTTGAAGGCCGTGTAATATATCTCAAGGGACACAACTTTCGTGGATCCAGCGGGGCCCCCTCCGGTTACCGCATAAACCAGATCGAAGATTTTGAAAGTCAAAATGGTTTTCATTATTAAAAGGAGGAAAGTGAAAGGTTTCAGAAGAGGAATCACAATATCTTTCGTTATATGCCATTTAGTTGCACCGTCTATCTGAGCTGCTTCGAAGATTTCACCAGGTATCGATTTCAATCCACCAAGGTATATTATCGTTGCAAAAGCTGTTCCTTGCCATAAGTTCGCTATTATCAGGGAAATCAAAGCGAGTTTCGGATTCACAAGCCACAGGATGGTCTCTTTCGTGATACCTAGGTTGAACAACGTCGCGTTTAGAAAACCATAGTCAGCGTTGTATATCCACTTCCAGATAAGTGCGTGAACGATTGGAGGGAGTATGTAAGGTAGCATGACGATACCTATGATCAGAGATCTCAAAGGTAGTTTCCTGTTCAAAGCAAGAGCGCTTATGAACCCCAGAGGAATCCCTATGAATATATCCGCCAGGACGAAGTATATGGTGTTCATGAAAGATTGCCACCAGCTTTGATCCTTGAGAACCTTGAAATAATTTTCAAAGCCTGCGAAGTAAAACTTCATGCTTCTTCCTGCAAAAACCACATCGAAAAAACTCATATAAAGAGCAAAAAGGAGAGGAAAGAGCAGAACGAAAAATATGATCACTAAGGATGGTAGTATGAAAAGATAGCCAAGACGCCTCTTTTTCTTCTCCACATCGATCCCTCCTGATAACAAACCATGGGGGGGAATATCCCCCCCATAACTTCAGAACAGGTTCTTCACTTTATTTTGAAGCTTTTTCATGCGTCTTCTCGTATTCCTCCCTTATCTTCACAGCTGCTTCTGCAGCAGCATCAAGCGCTTCTTTAGGCGACTTCTCCCTGGCAAGAGCTTTGTGAAGCTCTTCTGCCAGAACTCTCGAGAATTCGTGGTACCAAGGCACTCTCGGCCTGTGAATAACGTACATGGCCTGCTCGAACATCTTATCCAATCCTGGGACCTTCTTTTTGAACTCTTCGTTTTCGAAGACAGATTTCCATCCTGGAACGACACCCGCTTTAATGGCAGCATCTAAAGCGCCTTCAGGCCCTGCTATGAATTTTATGTATTCCCAGGCTTCTTTCGGATGCTTGGTCCCATAGGATATAGCCCAGCCCATTGGACCGGAAACCGTGTAAGGATGCTTACCATCAACAGATGGCATGAGCGCTATGTCACACTGACCGACAACCCTTGAGAGTTCAGGGTTGTTCAAATCCACAAGGGGGAGTCCCCACATCATCGCGTAAGCCACATCACCGTTGAACATGGCAGAGTACACATCTTCTTCGGTCCACGACAAAGAGGATGGATTGGCTATTTTATACTTGTATAACATATCGACCATGAATTGGAGAGCCTGCACACCTTTTTCATCGTTGAAAACGGGGTTCAGATCTTCGTCGAAGAACTTACCACCAAAGCTGGAAAGGATGGCGACGAAGTCACAGACAAGGCACTCCTTAGGAGCCCAGGACCATGCCGTTGCATATTTCACCACGCCAGCTTCTTGCAGTTTCTTGGAGAGCTTCACAACCTCATCCCATGTTTTTGGAAATTCTTTGTAACCGACCTTCTCGATCATCTTCTTGTTGTAAACGAAGGATTTCCATTCACTAATACTCGGCAAACCGTACCAGTGACCTTTGTATGCCATACCATCAAGGGCAAAGGGTACGGCATCTTTTTTCAGATCCTCAGTAAGCCACTGATCAACGGGAAGAACCCAACCATTTTCCACGAATTCTGGAACATCTATACAGTCGATTATGAAAACGTCATACTCCGATCCACCTGCAAGGAAGGAAGCTATGAGTTTTGGAACAACGTCTCTTCCATAAGGGACAACGGTTATGTTCACTCTTATACCTGTTTTCTCATAGAACTCCTGATTCCTTGCTATGTAGTAATCGAGATCTCCTGGTCCAAGGATGGTGTTCAATTCAACAACGGCGAACGATAGAACCGTGATAACACCTAAGAGAAGCAGAGCAAAGGATCTTCTGATCATCAGAAATCACCCCTCTTTTTAGGATTTATGGAAAAAGCTTCAGATTTTCAATATCTCCTCTATGACCAGAAAAACCCCGCCAAGAGCTACCCCGAACCTCTCAAGTTTTCCTTTCCTGAAAGAAACGTCTTCGAAGATCTCTGGTGGTACAACCTTCTCCAGAATGGGAACAGTATATGCCATTATCTTTTCGTATTGGTTGTAACCTATGCCACCTTTTATTATCACGATCTCTGGATTCAGAAGGACTATTGCATTCGCTATAGCGAGGGCTAGATGCTCACATCCTTCTCTTATGATCTTCTCAATTTCTCCATCCTCATTCAAAAGATCGAAAATGTCTTTCAAATCCCTCTCAAAACCTCGTTCTGAGAACTTCCTTTCTAAAGATTGTCCAGAGAACCATTCCTCAAGATAGCCAAAACTGTCTTTTGAAAAGAACTTTTCTTTCTCCCAATCTGTGATGATGTATCCAACTTCTCCTGCTTTCCCACACGAACCCCGGAATATAGCACCATTCAAGATGAGGCCAGCCCCTGTACCAGTTCCTATGGAAACTAGAAGAATGTACTTAAAGCCCTTTCCAGCTCCTATCTTACTTTCAGCAAGTGCATCGAGATTGACATCGTTTTCTATCAAGACAGTTAAGTTGAATTTCTCTTGAACGTACTTTTTTAGATTTACATTCCGTAACTCGAAAGCAGGCATGTAGTTGATGATCCCCGTTTTCCAATCCACCGTTCCAGGAACACCTATACCGATACCGAGTATTTTGTCCTCTCGTCCCTTCATTAAGGTTTCCACTGAGTATAAGACAAGATTGAAAAGATCCTTCTCTGTCCTTATACTCTCAGTAGGTATCACGACCTCGTTCACGATGTTTCCTTCAAGGTCCGCCAGAACACCCTCCAGTTTCGTTCCTCCCACATCCAATCCCACCACGTACATGTAATCTGGAACAAAGGAAAGCATGATAGGACGCCTACCAGTTTTTTTGGTACTTCTTCCCTCTCCTATCTCTCTGATCAATCCATTTTTGATGAGTTTGGATGTTACTATGGAAACGACGGGTTTACTGAGGCCAGTTTTTCGACTGATATCAACACGGGAGATCTCACCGGACTCCTTTATCAATTTGAGGATCCTTCTTTCGGTTTCACTCAACATCTGCGATCTCTCCGTATGTTTGTTTTGGAAAACTAACCATCAACGATTATGACATCTTCAGCGAAAGTTACAAAAACTGAAAGAGAGGAGATAAAGGAAGGTAACTTTGAATCATACCTAGAAAAAAAGAGATCTTCTTTTATTTTTAGAACAATCGGAAAAATTTAAAAGTTAATCTAAGAAAATAGTGGAAAATCCTTCAATCACAGAAAAAGCTCAACCGTATTCTTCCGGGCCGGAAGAATCTTCATTCAGTATCCCAATTTCTTTGATATTCTCTGAGAAGCTTCTATAACGAGTTTAGAATACTTTCTTATTTTGTCCTTAGTTATCCTCGTTGCAGGGCCAGATATACTTATAGATGCTATCGCCACTCCTTCGGAATTTAAAATGGGTGCTCCTACGCATCTTACTCCTTCTGAATCTTCCATATCATCCACGGAATAACCTCTTCGTTTTATCCTTCCAAGTTCTTTCATCAGCTCCTTTCTATCGGTTATTGTGTTTTTCGTGTGAGGTTTCAGGTCGAGCTTTTCGACGATTTCTCTCTTCTGCTCCTCTGGAAGGAACGCAAGCAACGCCTTTCCTATTGCGGAAGAGTACAACGACGCTCTCTTTCCTATGAAGACACGGGTTCTAAGAGGCAAAGGACTTTCCAACGCCTCAATTGAGACAACCTCTGTTCCATCCAGAATACCAAGGTGAACGGATTCTCCCGTTATGTTCTGCAACCTCTCCATTTCTTCCATTGCCACTTTCCTTATCTCCAGGCTCGAGAGAACTATGCTTCCAAGTTCCAAAAGGCGAAAACCCAGTGTGTAGGTCTTATCCGAATTTTTTCTCAGAAATCCCAACTTAACCAGCGTTTCGCATATTCTGTAAACAGTTGGCTTGGGAAGACCTGTTTCCCTCGTTAACTCAACAAGGCTCAGTCTGGGTTTTTTTAGAGAGAAACAACTCAATATCTTACCAGTTCTAATTAACGTTTGCATATCACTAAAACCCCCAAAAAATTCAGATTCGAAAGATCTCCTTCAGATTCTCGTATATCATTCGATACTTTTTCACAAGTTTTCCATATATTTCATGAGATCCTTCACTGTAATCCACCTCATCCTTTATAATGACCCATTCGTCGGCTACTCTTTCAGGAGGCGTTTTTGAAAAACCAGAGAACGCAAGCATGCTGGCACCGTATGCGGCTCCTTCGTTAACTTGTGGCCTCTTGAGGTTGTGTCCCAGAACATCTGCTGTTATCTTCACCCAGATATCACTCTTGGATCCCCCACCAGTTATCCTAACGTCTTCTACCTTGACTTTAAGATCCTCTTTCAATATATCGAACGAATCCTTGATACCAAAAGCCACCCCTTCGAATATAGCCCTTATTATATCCTCTTTCGAATTGAAGGAAGATATACCAAAGAAAACACCTCTGGCAAACGGATCTCTGTGAGGAGTCCTTTCTCCATTGAGATACGGAAGGAATATAACCCCGTTGGACCCAGCGGGTGATTTTGAAACCATTTCATTTATCTCACCGTAGCTCTCCTGAAGGAATCTTTCTTTGAACCAATTCAGCGAATGAGTCGCCGAGAGCATGACACCCATGTGGTATTTAATCCCTTTCAAAACGTGGAAAAAGAAATGAACCCTCCCTTTAGGATCCGGTTCCTCGCCCAGAGTTGGTGCGAGAACCGTTCCCGACGTTCCAAGACTGATCATAACCCTTCCGGAGAGTGTAACCCCAACACCCAGGGCAGAACAAGCGTTATCAGCTCCTCCTGGAACAACGAGAACATCCTCAGAAAGGCCTGTTTCATTTGCCACTTCCCTTTTCAACCTTCCTATCACTTCGTTTGAAGGTATGACTTCAGGGAATATTTCAAGGGGTATTTCTAGTTTCTCCAGGATCTCATCCTTCCACTCACCATCTATGCCATATGCAACCGTCCCAGAGGCATCTGAGGGTTCTGTAACCATCTTCCCCGTCATCATGAAATTTATGAAATCTTTTGGAAGTAATATCTTCTTTGTATTTTCGAATATCTCGGGTTCATTTCTTTTAAGCCAGAGAATTTTAGGAAGGGTGAAACCTGTGAGCACTGGATTCCCCACGTTTTTGATCAAGTACTCTTCACCAAATTTCCTGGTTATTATCTCACACTCTTCGTGAGTTCTCTGATCGTTCCATAGTATCGCATTTCTCAGGACGTTTCCTTTTCCATCCAGTGGAACAAGACTGTGCATTTGGCCACTCGTTGAAATAGCTTTCACCTTTCCACCAATTTCAAGGGCTATCTCGTTCAATCGTTTTAAAACGACCACCACGTTCTTCCACCATTCCTTCGGATCCTGTTCGTTCCAACCAGATTTCGGTGTTATCAACTCCAGAGGTTCGTTCCAGTTTCCCATTATTTTTCCTTTTTCATCAACCAACAGGCCTTTGACCCCCGTTGTACCAACATCGAGACCTATGAATAGATCCATGTTATCATCTCCACATTTCGAATATGTACTGGTTGAGAATGGATTCTAGAAGTTCCTGTTTCCCAGACTGAGGCATTATTTCGGTGTAAGGTTTTTCCAGAACGTATTCCTCTAGAGTTTCGAAATTTTCCCTTCCTTCTATTATACTTTTTCCTATTCCTTCTTCATATTTCGAATACCTTTCCTTTACAAACTCATCGATGACACCATCTTCGATCAGTTTGGAAGCTATTTTAAGACCAAGGGCGAACGCATCCATACCTGATATGTGAGCTATGAACAGATCCTCCAAAGATGTCGAAGGCCTTCTCAATTTGGCATCGAAATTGAAACCGCAATCTAATCCACCATTCTTGAGGACTTCATACATGGCAAGTGTCGTTTCGTAGACATCCGTTGGGAATTGATCCGTGTCCCATCCCAGCATCAAATCTCCCTTGTTGGCATCGATGCTTGCAAGCTTTTTATTTATCCTAGCATATCTAAGCTCGTGATGGAAAGTGTGTCCAGCGAGTGTTGCGTGGTTGGCTTCGATGTTGAATTTAAAGTAACCTTCCAAATCGTATTTTCTAAGAAACGCCAGTGCATGAGCCGAATCGAAATCGTACTGATGCTTGGTAGGTTCCATAGGTTTTGGTTCGATCATCAGAACCCCTTTGAATCCGATTTTTTCAGCGTAATCTGCCGCCATTTTCAAAAATCGAGCGAGATTATCCAATTCAAGTTCCAGATCTGTGTTTAGGAGGGTTTCATAGCCTTCTCTTCCTCCCCAAAAAACGTATCCCAACCCTCCAAGTTCTTTCGTCACTTCGAGCGCTTTTTTCACTTGGGCAGCAGCATGAGCGAAAACATCGGGATCAGGTGAGGTGGCAGCTCCTTGAGCGTACCTTGGATGGGAGAAAAGGTTTGCAGTACCCCATAGAAGTTTTATGCCTGTGGATTTCATGTTCTCCTTGATCCTTTCAACGGCTTTGTCCAGGTTCCTATTGGTTTCCCTTAGGTTGTCTCCTTCGGGGGCTATGTCTCTGTCATGGAACGTGAAATATTCTACCCCTAACTTCTCGCAGAATTCGAACAGCGCGTCTATTTTTGCAAAAGCCCTGTCCATGGGATCAGAGAAAAGTTCCCAAGGCCTTTCCATAGTTTCCAAACCGAACATATCTCTACCTCGAAAGTTGATCGTATGCCAGAAAGCCACAGAGAATTTGAGGTGTTCCTTCATCTTCTTTCCCATGACCAATTCATCGGGATTGTAAAATTTGAAACTCAAAGGATTCTTTGATCTTGAACCTTCATACCTTATCTTTTCAACATTCTTGAAGAAATCACCCACGATATCCCTCCTTCTCTTTCCACGTATCTTTCACTGAATTAAGGATAGACAAAATGGTGCTTTCTCGAAAAATATTGATATTATCAATTAAATCGAATGGGAAGACGTTATACCGAAAGAGAAGGTTTTTATTTGTGAATACTCAATATTTCGAAACTTTTCGTTTCGCAATAATTGTTTCTACCGTCAATAAGATGACGGGGATACAAAGGATCCCGGAAAATCTTTGGGGTAGGAAACGTACAAAATAAGGTCACGCACTCTCTCTGACTATCAGTTCAACATCTAAAATTTTTCTTTTCACCCTTTTTCTCTGTCCTCTCAATCTTTGGAGCAGCATTCTGAAGGCCTCGAATCCCATCTCGAATTTCTTTATCCTGATTGTGGTGAGAGGAGGGCAGACAAGGGATGAGAACATGATATCATCATAACCAACAACGGGGACATCTTCCGGTATTCTGAAACCGAGTTCTTTGAGTGCTTTCATCGCACCGAAGGCCATCATGTCGTTGTAGCAAAAAACCCCATCAAATTTCAGTCCCCTTTTCTTCGCTTCGTATACGGCGTTGTAACCATCTTCTATATCGATATCCGATATTATCACGTATTCTTCATCATATTCCAATCCGGACTCCCCTAAAGCTTTTTTGTAACCTTCCAATCTCATTCTCGCGGCGGATTTGAACAGAAAACCCGATATCATAAGGATCTTTCTACACCCTCTATTTATGAGATGCTTCGTTGCAAGGTACCCTCCTCTAACTTCATCGCTGTGTATTTCATCCACTTTTATATCGTCGAAATGCCTTCCAACAATGACAAGGGGTGTTCCTTTACTCACCAGATATTTTATGTCGTCGTTTTTATCCTGCACAGGACTTATCAAAAGCCCATCTACCCGCCGTTCGAGCAATATCCTGACAGCCTCCTCTTCATGCTTGTAAATTCTTTCTGTGTTCATCAGTATTATCTGATATTCGTATTTCCTCGCTGCAGATTCTATACCCTTTAAAACTTCCGCATAAAAGGGATTGGAGCTGTCTGCTATGACGACCCCCACTGTTCTCGTTCGTTTCTGCCTTAAAGATGATGCTGTGAAGTTTTTCACGTATCCCAATTCTTTCGCTATCCTCAAAATCTTTTTCTTCGTTTCCTCACTCACATCGGGTTTGTTGTTCAAAGCTCTGGAAACCGTGTTTATGGAGACACCAGCAATCCTTGCGATGTCTCTTATAGTCACGTATTTTTTCTTCATGGGAACCTGCCTCCTTGACAGTATTAGATTTTCCAAACCTTCTTGGTTATGAACTCTGGTATGTATTCTTTTTCTGCTTCAAACAACTCCTCTGCCATATTCCTGGCTTCTTCTAAGGAGCAAACGGCGGATACGAGTGGATCAAGCATTATGGCATGGATTATTGCCTCACGATCTTTTTCCAGTATACCTTTCACGCAAAGATTTTGAACGACCATACACGCTTGGTCAAGAGCCGCGAGTTGAGGTGGAAGGCTTCCAAATTTGCAAGGGTGGAATCCCGTTTTATCAACGACCACTGGAACCTCCACAACACCGGAAGGAAGATTATCGATGAGGCCGTTGTTAAAAACGTTTCCATGAATTATGAAAGGTCTTCCCGTGATATGGGCTTCTATTATGTACGATGCGTACTCCAAACTCCTTTTACCTAGATTCCTCATAGCGTCTGGTGGTAAGTTACTCCTTCTGAGATCTTCTTCTGTTATCTCCTCATCCGATACCCATTTTCTTCGAACCTCATCCAGAGCTGTTCTCCACTTTATCCAATTGTTTGCGTAAAAGCCACTCTCTCCTTTGTAACCCTCTCCACAATATTTCTCGATGAGGTCAGGCCTTTTTCTGAAGAAGGGAACGTACTCTGAAACGTGTCCGCTGGATTCTGTGGGAAAGTATCCAAGTTGAAGCATTATCTCGAACCTAACAGGATCCTTTTTGAAAAATTCTGGATCTCTCGCCTTTTCTTTCAAAACGGGATACAAATCTTTACCCTTATGTTTGAGTTTTGTGAACCATGCAAGGTGATTGATTCCAGCACATTCCCATTCCATCTCTTCATAAGGCACTCCTGCATATTCTGCAAGTTGTCTTGAAGTTCCCTGCACGGAGTGACACAACCCCACTATCTGCATTTTACTTGTTAAGACTCCTGCAAGCACCATCATTCCCATAGGATTGGTGTAATTGAGAACCAAAGCTTCTGGACAGAGTTCTTCAGCGTCTTTCAGAATATCAATCCATGAGGGGATAGTTCTCAAAGCTTTCATAACCCCACCAGGTCCAAGTGTATCTCCTATACATTGATCCACACCGTACTTCTTCGGTATCTCGTAATCATACTTCACGGTGTCAACTCCCGCCACCTCAATGGTGTTCACAAGGTAATCTGTGCCTGGTAAGAGTTCTCTTCGATCTGTGGAAGCTACCAGAACCCACTCTTCCTCTTTTCTCAGCATTTTCAACATCTTTCTGGCCATTTTGACAGTGAGATCGAGCCTTTTAGGATCCACATCCACGAGAGCAATCGTTCCTCCTTCGAGTCCAGGGATCAGCACTATATCGTTGATCCAGAAATTCGTGAAAAAACTTCCCGCACCTATTATAGTTATTTTGGGCTTCTTAACCTCCATGTGAGACAACCTCCTTGTTCATTTTCATCTCATTCTTGACCTGCCAGCAACGTACGAATCTATCTTTCATCACACGTCTGAGCTCAGGTTTTTCTTCATAGCATTTCGAAAAAGCTTGTGGACATCTTTTAGCGAACTTGCAACCCACGGCTCTGTATTCTTTCAGCTCAAGTGATGGAAATTCTGCCCTTCCCTCCCAACGATTTCCAGGATTGGGTTCGGGTACCGACTCTAAAAGCATTTTTGTATAGGGATGAAGAGGATCCAACATGACTTCCTCTGCTGGACCTTTTTCAACGATGTCCCCTCTGTACATAACTATCATCTCACCACTGAGCTGGGATGCTAGGTAATAACCTGTTGATAGATCGTGCGTTATGTAAATTATAGACATATCGTATCCTTTGTTTAATTCCATGAAAAGAGTAAGTATCCCAATTCTTGCAGAGGCGTCGACCATCGTAACGGGCTCATCTGCTACCAGAAGCGTCGGTGTGGTTATGAGGGCCCTTGCTATCGATAACCTCTGCAACTGCCCTCCAGAAAATTCATGGGGGTATTTTTCGTTGACTTCTTCAAGAGACATACCAACTTTTTTAAGGACATCGTCTATTATCTTGAAAGCCTCGTCTTTTGACCTGGCTATACCGAATTTGAGACACGTTTTTAAGAAATAATAGGATATCTTGTGGAATGGATTGAAAGTTTCAAAAGGGTCTTGGAAAACAGGTTGCACTTCTTTTCTAAAGGCCTTCTCTTCTTTCCCATTCATCTTCAATATATTCTTTCCTTTATAGAGAATCTCACCACTCGTTGGTTTTAGGAAACCTAAGATCATTTTAGCAAGAGTGGATTTTCCGCAACCACTCTCACCAACAACGATCAGTACTTTTCCTTTTTCTAGGGAGAAACTCACATTATCCACGGCTCTGAAGGAAGCACCTAGATATATTCCCGATTTGAAAACTCTTGTCAGGTTACGAACTTCCAGCAATTTATCGGACATGAGAGCACCTCCTGATGTCTCATTCCTCACCGATTCTGTGACATGCCACGTAATGTCCTGGCTTGATTTCCTTCAAAGGCGGTTCCTTCTTTTCGCATATTTCCGTAGCATATTTGCACCTTGGATGAAATCTACAACCTTTGGGAGGTCTGAAGAGTGGGGGAGGAGCACCTGGTAACCTTTCTTTCTGCATTTTGTCTCCTATCATTGGTAGTGAGTTTATGAGAGATTTCGTGTAAGGATGTAGAGGATCTTTGAATATATCATGAGTTGAAGCGTACTCTATCAGCTTTCCAGCATACATTATCGCAAGATTGTCCGTGACCTGAGCATGAACTCCCATATCATGACTTATGAGGATAATGGTGATGCCGTATCTATCTTTCAATTCTCTCAAAAGGAGTAATATCCCTTTTTGTGTTACAAGATCCAGACCCGTTGTTGGTTCATCGCAGAATATGACCTTTGGCCTAGCTATTATCGCAAGGGCTATTATAACTCTCTGTTTCATGCCACCGCTGAGCTGAGGAGGATACATGTTCAAAACCTCTTTTGGAAGGCCAACATCTGTTATTACCTTCTCTATCATCTTCTTCTCCTTCTCCGACAGCTTTTTCTTTCCAGACTGATTGAGTGTTTCTTCGAATATCTTTTTTATCCTTCTTACAGGATTCAGTGAGTTCATAGCAGCTTGAGGAACGATTGCAAACAGTCTCCATCTGTATCTTTGCAGCTTCTCTTCGTCGAGGTTCAGGATATCGACCTCTTCATCGTTGAAGTTATAGACGACCTTTCCTTCGAGCACAGTGAGTGGGGGCTTTATCCAACCAGTGCAGACTTTGAGAAGGGTGGATTTTCCACAACCAGATTCTCCGGCTATACCCGTTATCTTTCCTTCATCGAAGGAAATTGAGACTCCATCAACAGCTCTAACGAAGATATCCGCTCCGATTTTGTAATACGCCTTCACATTTCGGATTTCAACCATTGGATACGTTCCCTCCTCAACTGAGCAAGACGGGATCTGGGATTAAGCATTTCCCCGAGTCCTATAGATATGTAATAAAGTGAGGTTATGATCAGTATGACTGTTACGATAGGAGTTCCTATCCACCACCATTTCCCTCTGAGAAGCGCCTGATAATTCATGGCCCAGTAGAGAGTCGTACCTATAGTTGCTTTTTCCATGGAGGAAAGTCCAAAAACACCTAAAGCTGTTTCCATACCTATAGCCCACTTCATAAGGTTGAGAATCGTCGTTGCTAACCAAGAGAGAACATACGGTAAAAACTCGCTCCAGAAGATGTTGAAAAGGGAAAATCCTGAAGCTCTCGCTGTGTACACGTGTGTTTTCTCTCGAATCTCAAGGATTATCGATCTGAGCTGTTTTGACGGCCAAGCCCAGCCTATTGTCGATAAAAACAAAGCTATCAGGGTCATGTTTAAATATTCCTTGAATGAAAAGGCAAGAACCATGATGTAAGGAAGGCCAGGTATGACTGAGAAAGAATCTATTACAAGGTTCGTTAATTTTCCTGCCAGTTTTTCATTCAAATATCCACTTATGAATCCCATGAGTGATGCTATCACTATGGAGAAAAAACCTGTCAAGACACCTAGGGTGAAGGAGTTCCTTATAGCGTAGGTTGCAAGCCAGAAAACATCTTGTCCAACCGTTGTGGTTCCTAAGGGATATTTGAGACAAGGGGGTTTATCTCTTGGAACTTTTCCCCATCTTGTGGGATCAAAGGGTGCAAAAAGTGATACGATGTATCCTAAGATCAGCAGAATTATTATGGTCACAACACCATAAGTGAAAGATTTAGATATTCTGAGATAGCGGAACAATCCTTTTCCTCCCTTGTGCAATCTGGTCATATCATCCTCCCACCCTTACCCGAGGATCTATCAGTGGATATATGAAGTCGAGTAGCAAAACAGCGATGCATATGCCGACAAGAGAGAAGAAGGTAACTCCCATGAGCAAATTGTAATCACCGTTGACGATCGCATAGTAACTGAGCTGGCCAAGTCCTGGGTAGCTGAAGATGCTTTCTGTTATCAGAGCTCCCCCGAAAACCTGGCCGATGCTCAACGTCAAACCTGTGACTTGTGGTAGCAAAGAGTTTCTGAAAACATAATGCCAGAGTATGTGATTTCTGGGTAGCCCCCTGAGAAACGCGTATTCAGTAAAATCTTCTGTTTTGACGCTGATCGTAAGAGCTCTCATGGTAACAACCGACGCTCCCATGTAAACCAATATCAACGATAAAGCCGGTAAGAAAGCGTGCTTTATTATCCCAAATACGTATTGCAGTGAAAACTGAGGGATCATTCCCGCTGGTGCTCCGCCGAAATATGGGAATATAGGTATGAGGAATACAAAAAGTAGCATCAAAGTTAGAGCGAGTACAGGATAAGGCACAAGGCTCAAAACCAGGAAAAAACCTTCCAGAAACTTTGAAAATCTCTTCTGCTCGAAGAATCCTGCAATGGCACCGATTAAGTTCCCAGCAAGCCATGCAATGACGATACTCACTGTCAGTAATCCAACTGTCCACGGCATGGCTCTGAATATGAGTTTTGTGACAGGAGTTGGAAAGAAGGAAAAAGATGGGCCAAGATCTCCCATTAAAAGACCTTTCATGAAGGAAAGGTACTGAATAAACAACGGTTTATCAAGCCCATAGATCGACATGAGTGTTCTCTTCATGGACTCGAACTGTTCTTGAGATATGGTAGTGCTCATCATGGAAAGCTTGCTTATCATTGTTTCAACAGGATTTATGGGTGATAACCTCGTTATTAGAAACAAAATCAGTGTTCCTATCAGAAAGGTAAATAGAACCGAGATGAGCCTTTCAAGGAAGTATCTTCCCATCTAATTCCCACTCCTTAGATCAGGTGTGGATTACAGAGGGGACGCGCAACGCGCATCCCCTTCGTGTATCATTTTCTCCCTGTTGGTTTGAGATGTGGCAGAATCCATTTGAAACCGCCACACCAGAACAACGGACTCCAGTAAGGATTCTTAGCATTTGGAAATCCTGTCCAGTAATACGTATCATATGGCGAGAATTTCTTACAATCTACTGCAGGAACTATTGGCATTTCCTCTATTAGAATCTTGAGGACTTCTTTACCAAGCTCTATACACTTCGGGTCCTCCGGAGAAATCCCAGACATTTGATCCAGTATTTCGCTTATTTTATCATTCTTCCAACGAGGTGCATTGTATACAGCATATTCTCCAATAGGAAGGATGTTTTTCTTATGCCAGTATTTATGTGTGTACCATAGATCTTTCGTTATACCACCTTGCGCATTGCTTGACCAATAAGCTCCAACCTCGAATTTTCCATAGGCAAGCTCATTTGAGAAAGGTGTTCCTTCCAAAACGTTCACCTTAACATCTATACCGAATTTTCTCCATTGTTCAGCAACGGCGAATGCAAGTCTTGTGGCATCGACTTCGAACGTTGGACCATTTATCGTTATCTTCCAGGGAGTACCATCTGGCAAATACCATTTTCCATTCTTTTTCGTAAAACCTTGTTTTTTCAAGATTTCTTCTGCTTTTTTGGGATCGTACTTCCACCAACCAGGTCCCCATATATCTATTGGATCTACTTTTATCTCGTGACCTTGAGACTTTGCGTACTCTGCGAGTCTATAAGGAAGTGTCGGATCGAAGGGTTTGTAGCCAGGCTCGAGTTCAAAATTCTTAAGCCACTCTAACATACCTTTGTGATATAACTCAAAATGTGCCATTCCTTGTCCAGCATGAGTTGGACAGAGTATCTGTATACCGTCGTACGCGCTTATCATGACTTCGTACATGTCTATCGCTAACGTCAAAGCCCATCTAACCCATTTGTTGTTGTATGGAGATTTTGCGCAATTGAACCATATACCACGGGCTGTTGGATCGTGGAAGAAAGCCCATGGGTAATCCTCAAACCAGCTTCCAGTATACTTATTTGCATCCTTAAGATAATACCAGCCTTCTGTTGATACATCGAATATCCAATCTATCTGGTGTCTTATTTGGGCAGCTATCCTCTTCTCTTCTGGCCCATATGCCACAAACATAACATATTTTGGGGCTGGTTTTCCAGCAACTTTTCCAACACTCGTTCTTTCCCAATCTTTTCTTCTTTCAAACAGAATCCAGTATCCGTTGGGATCATGTGCTTTGTAAACGTATGGCCCTAGAGACACTGGCGGCCAGAATTTGAATTTTAAGGGATCTTCAACTTTTTCAAAAACATGTTTTGGCATGATCGTACAGCCCCACCATATATCACAGGTTAGAATGTAATGAAATCTCGGGTTGGGTTTCTTGAGCTTTATGACCACTGTGTACTTATCTTTTGCATATGCATCTTCAACCCATTCCACGAAATCAGTATGCCACATCAAACCATCATGGGCTTTGATATAGTTGATCGTGAACGCAACGTCATCCGCCGTGAACTCAACTCCATCACTCCAGTAGATCCCTTCTCTGAGCTTGATCGTGACGGTTTTGAAGTCGGAGCTGTAAGCGGGTTTATCGGCTGCAAGAGCGTTTATGAGTTCTCCAGTTCCATGATCCACGTACCAGAGGTTGTCGAAGACCAGGTTGTTCAGACCGCTTCCAACCTGAGCACCAGGTACCCACATGTTACCCTGTGTGGGATCGACTAACCTTTCGTGAATGCTGTCAACTATCAATGTTTCGTTCCTTGGTATGCCTGGTGGTAGCATCTGCGATACTCCAAGGATCGCCAGAACGATGACCGCTAAGATCAGGAATCTCCTCATAAAAATCCCCCCTTCATAAAATTGGGTATTCTCACCCATCATCGCTCACGAAAACATGTTTTCTCCCATCGCAAATGTTTGTGGATATCAAAATTTTTCCTGTTCTACTTGGTACCACATCAAACCATATTTCTTTAAATGTACCTGGTGGAACCGCTACTCCCTTCGTATCAAACACCTCATTATCCACGAAGATACTCACCAGATCATCATACGAAATCCCTGAATCGTTGAATATCGATATCTTGATAGGTATCTTTTCCTTCCCCTTTACGAAATCCTTCAAAACCTCGAAATCAACCACCAAATTCTTCTCAACAGGTGGCAAGTACTCTACAGTTTCTTCCAGTTCCTCTTTCTGTATAGGTCTCATCCTGAAATGATAGTTGTAGGGTTTACACCAAAGGATGTACTCAGGATGTGGAAGGGCTCCCCAGCTGTCATCCCCTCCAACTCCCATCTGCCTGTAATCTATGTTGACCGTTATGAAATCTCTCTCGGGCAATTCGTTTATATGGTTTGCTCTTTCAAGATCTTCCATACTGAAAGGCCAGGCACTCGTATCTATTGTTGGGAAACCTCCGGCAAAGAGCCCTATATCTCCATCTGAGAAAAACACCCACCTTACATCCGTTTTGTTCCCCGTTTCCTGGGGTCTGGTGTACATATGGATCTGATCCTTCACAAGCCCTTCATATAATCCAACCTTTGCTCCTGTTTTTCTGTCCCAATAGGTTTCATGAGGCCCTTTTCCATACCAGATCATACAATTCAAATCTTTGGAAATCTTTGCCTGCATACCTATCCTTGGTATTTCAGGGAGATCTTTCCCAGGGAAGAGGGAGTAATCCACGATTATTTCGCCGTTCCCATAGATTGTGTAGGTTAGGAACAGTTTCGTATTTCCAGGAAAGTAAAACTTTGAATGGAACCTCACCGTCTTTGGATCTATCCTCTTGTAGTGTATGTACTCCAATCTTCTCCTGTAACTGGATTCCTTCCATATCTTCAACCTTTCAGGCATACCGTTTCCGATATCGTTATCTGTTGGAACCCTCCAGAAATTCGGCTTGAACTCGTCTATGATCAACTCTTTCCCTTTGAAAAGAAGGGATTCTATCAGGCCTGTGTTTCTTCCGATCTTCAGTAGGAAGTCCTTTCCTTTTATAAAGAAGAAATTATGTTGTTCCTCTATTTCAAGTTCTGGAACCTTTGAGAGAGAGAATGTGGGAGGTTTTGGTACTTCGAAGGGCAATTTGAATTGTTCCCACGCCACGACGTATCCTTTATCTGCCCAGAGGGTATCTTTTGAGAGAGAAAACGATATTTCCATATGATACTCGGCACCAGGTTTCAGGTTAGGCTTTCGATAGGGTATTTCGATGACCGTCTCTTCGTGAGGAGAAACATCAAGCTCTGGTAACTCCCCTTCATCAATGACTCTACCGTTTTCAGTCAGTTTCCATTTCAAATTGAGAAAATTCAGGTTCAGGAAGTCGTATTCGTTCTTAACAAGGAACTTCCCTTTCTCTAGATCAAGAGGTTCCACATTCACGTACTGATAAACCTTCTTCACCTCTTCGAGTTCGGGTTCGGGAGTTCTATTCGGCAATACCAGGCCGTTACAGCAGAAGTTCCCATCGTTGGGTTCGTCTCCAAAATCTCCACCGTAGGCCCAAAATTCCCTTCCTCTTTCATCCTTCTTTCTAATACCCTGATCGACCCAATCCCAGATGAAACCACCTCGAAGATTCTCGTATTTCTTTATGATATCCCAGTAATCCTTCAAATTACCAACGCTGTTTCCCATAGCGTGTGCGTACTCACACATTATCAGAGGCCTTTCTTCTTTTCTTCTTGCGTATTCGATCAGTTTTTCAAAAGGTGGATACATTACCGACACAATATCTACGTGATATCTCTCTTCTGCCCTCTCATAATGAACGGGCCTTGTAGCATCCCTTCTCTTCACCCAATTACTTGCGATCTCAAAGTTTCTACCATCCCCCGCTTCGTTTCCAAGGGACCAGATTATGACCGAAGGGTGGTTCTTATCCCTTTCGACCATCCTCATCACTCTATCAAGATGTGCTTTTTCCCATTCTGGCCTGTTTGCCAGTGTTACTTCAGGATCGTAACCGATACCGTGCGATTCTATGTTGGCTTCATCGAGAACGTAAAGACCATAGAAGTCACACAGATCGTACCATCTGGTCTGATTTGGGTAGTGAGAGGTTCTAACAGCATTTATGTTGTACCTTTTCATCAGCTTTATATCCTGTATCATCCTCTCCACAGTGATCGCATGTCCTCTATCTGGGTCGAATTCGTGCCTGTTGACACCCTTTATGTATATGGGGACGCCGTTGATCAGGATCTTCGAGTTCTTTATTTCGATCTTTCTGAATCCAAAGTTTATCCTCTGTGTTTCGATATGGTTCCCATCGGAATCTTTCAAAATCAACTTCAAAACGTAGAGTTTTGGAGTTTCCGCAGACCATTTTTCAGGGTTTTCCACGAACTCTTTGAAATTCACCTCAATCTCCTCGTTGGAAGCTATGGATTCTATTCCCTTCGATTCTTTGAAAACGATGGTGTTCTTATCTGGATCGATCAAAGACACCTCCAAAAGGAGGTTCTTAATTCCTTTATCCAGATGGTTCTTCACAGAGACGTTCAGATAGAGCCAAGCATCCTTATAATCCTCATCGAAATCGCACCACGCAAAAGCATCTCTTATCCGAACTTTCGGAGTGGCGTACACGAAGACATCCCTGTATATCCCAGCGAACCACCACATATCCTGATCTTCAAGATAACTCCCATCGCTCCACTTGTAGACTTCAACCGCCAGGATGTTTTCACCTGGTTTTACGAAACGTGTTATGTTGAACTCAGCAGGTGTACAGCTTCCTTTGCTGAAACCAACTCTCTCACCATTCACCCAGAGATAGAAAGCGGATCTAACGCCTTCAAAGTGCACGAATATCTCCTTGTCAGACCAATCTTCAGGTGCAATAAACTTCTTTCTGTACGAACCGACTGGATTGTAATCCTTTGGAACACGTGGTGGATCTGGATCGAAGGGATAAACTATGTTCGTGTAAATGGGTTTGTCGTATCCCAGCATCTCCCAGTTGCTTGGAACTTCTATTTCATCCCACTCTTCATCATTGAAATCTTCTCTGTAAAAATCTTTTGGCCTTTCATCGGGATTTTTAGAAAGATGAAATTTCCACTTTCCAGAGAGGAGTATGCAATCCTTTGGGTACTCCCAATCGGCAGTTAGGAGATTAAAGTAAGGGATGAAAGTACAATGGGGTTCTTCTCTGTTTATCTCAACGATTTCGGGATTTTCCCATTCTAGCATGATGTCACTCCTCAAAGTGAATTAATGAACGTTACCGAGAACGATTATAACAAAGCGATCATCGAATGAAAACATCAAAAATCATGCGTTAATCCTAAATACCAGGAAATATCACCTTATATTTTCTTCTTTCGCAATTTTATACAGATTTTCTGCTTTCTCATTTAACATCACCCTTTCTGACGAACTGAAGGGTGACGGTGGAGAGGAAGAAGAAAGTAGCTGAGAGTACCATGAGAGAATTGTATCCAAATATATCTATCAAAAGACCGGCGAGGGGTGGTGCGAATATGTTCGCAGCCATCGAGAAGAAATAGTAGAGTCCTGTGTATCCACCAACTTTCTTGTCTTCCGTCATATCGACTATAGTTGGAAGGGAGTTCACGTTGACCATGGCCCATCCCATTCCACCTATTGAGAACAATAAGAACAGGGTTTTCACGAATCTGCTTCTGGCGAGTTCCAATTCGCTTCCTTCAGAAATTGCCGAAACTCTCATACCAAAAAAGAGGGTGAGGATCACAATAACGATTATCGTTATCAATCCAAGGGTCATAGTTCTTCTCCGGCCGATCTTGGATCCTATGAAACCTGCCGGAATGGAGAATATCATGAAAGCCAGGGAGAAAAACCCCAAAACGAGGGCTCCGGTGCTCTCTTTTATTCCTATCTCGAATTTCGCATAACTCGTGAAAAACGTCTCTATCGCGTTGAAAGCAATGAACCAAAAGAGTATGGAAAGTAGCATGAAAAGAAGACTCTTTTCCTTGGAGACAAAAACGTCTTTAAGATTTTCCAGAAGCTCTCCGAAGCTTCGTCTTATAAGCCTTTCTCTTTTCGTATAGGACTCTTTCCTTCTGTACACTTCGGGTTCCTTTATGAAGATGACAACAAGAAGAGATGACAGAAACATAATCAATGCGCCAAGATAAAAGGGTAGTGCGTAATTTCTGTCATAGAGCGGTTTACCAATGAAGTAAACGAGAAGTGCTCCCAGCCCTCCCATGAAGTTTATTATCCCGTTAGCCTGGCTTCTGTACCGTGAAGGTGTGATATCCGGCATCAAGGCTATCACAGGAGATCTGAAGAGAGCCATGGCAAAATTCATGATTATGATGGTCGTCATCATGAAAAGCAGAGAGTGTAGATTCCTTGCAACTGGAATTAAGGCGAAAAAGAGTGCCCCTATGGGGGCTCCGGTGAGAATGTATGGCATCCTCCTTCCTATCCTGGTTCTGGTTTGATCGCTGAGAGCTCCTATGTAAGGAAGCATCACTATTGCGAAGATGTTGTCTATCGTCATTATGAAACCTATAACCAGGTAAGACAGAGCGAAATCCTTTAAAAATATCGGGACGTATGCGTTGTAAAGGGCCCATAGAACACTTATGCCAAAGAAACCGAATCCCAGGAGGAAGATCTTACCGTACCTGAACCTTTCCATGTTCGGTTTACCCCCTTCGGCATGGTTGGTATGAGAGTTTCCCTTTATTTTACCATCGTGTGAAAAATCTCTGTGGTAAAATCTTTCCGAGGCGAGATACGAGAAAAGGAGGGAAAATCAGGTGGAAAAAAAGGAGATAGAAAGAGATAAAAACGTTGTACTGTACGAGTTCGTGTTCGATGAGAAGGAGGTTTCTTCATTCGAAGATGTCGTCACAACGCGTCTCAACAGATCCATGACCGTACCAGGTTTCAGAAAAGGAAAGGTTCCGAAGACTATTTTCAAGATGCGACTCGGTGAAGAATTCAACGGGTACGTTCTGGACGAAGCAGCAGATAAGATTCTGGAGAAGATGGAAAAGGAAAAACTCTTCATCTCTCCCATAATGAAGGATTATGAGTTCAAAGACGGTAATCTGATCGTGAAGATAGAAGTCCACGAAAAACCAAGAGTGAGTTTTGAGGATTTTTCAAAAATAGAGGTTGAAAAGGTTAAAGAGGACAGTGTGATAGAGAAATACGTCGAAAAGAGGCTGGAAGAACTCAGAGAAAAACACGCTCTCGTTGAACCAAAAGATGGAGAAGCTGAACACGGAGATCTGGTCAGGGTGAAGATGAGAGTCAGCCTAGGGGATAAAGTATTGGATGAGAAGGAGTATGAGTACATTCTGAAAGAAGATGATGACAGGCCCTTTGTTAAAGAGATATTGGGAAAGAAAAAAGGAGATGTCGTGAAATTCAGCAGAGAGTTCAAGGATAAAAAATACGACTATGAAGTGGAGATTCTCCAGGTCTATAGCAGAACCCTCATGGATATATCCGATGAACTCGCAAGAACCGTGAGCAACGAATTCGAAACTCTGGAACAGCTTAAAGAACACCTGACGAAGGAAGGGAAGGAGATTTACGATGTTGAAATGAAGGAGAATCTGAGAGAGCAGGTTCTCGAAAAACTGCCGGAGGTAACGAATCTAGATATATCTGACAAAACTCTCGATTATTTTGTCGAAAGGGCCATATTGAGGATGAAGGAGAAAGGAGAGTACGAAAAAGCTATTAAGGAGCACGAAGGTGATGAGGAAAAGCTGAAAGAGGATCTGCGGGAGATCTTCTTGAGAGATTTCAAAAGGTCACTAGCTATCGAAAAGATCTCCGAGGATGAGAACATAAAGGTGACTGAAGAAGAGTTGGAAAAAGAGGCAGAGCTTTTGGCACCTTTCTGGGGAATTTCGAAAGAGAGGGCAAAAGCCATCGTCAAAAGTAAGGAAGATATAAGGGAAGATCTCGAATGGGCCATTTTGAAGAGGAAAGTAGCAGATTTTCTCCTCGAAAAGGTGAAAATAGTGGAGATCGAGCCGAAGTCTTCCGAAGAAGAGGGTGATAAAGAATGAAAGGCCAGTATGTTCCTATAGTTATAGAAACGACGGGAAGGTACGAGAGAGCGTATGACATATATTCAAGACTTTTGAAAGACAGGATCATCTTTCTAGGTGGCCCAGTCGATGATCATACAGCTAACTTGGTCGTCGCTCAGCTTCTATTCCTAGAAGCTCAGGATCCCGATAAGGACATTCACCTTTACATAAATTCACCGGGAGGTTCTGTAACAGCCGGTCTTGCAATATACGATACGATGCAGTACATAAGATGTGATGTGGTGACCATATGTGTTGGACAAGCTGCATCCATAGCGGCAGTGCTTCTTTCAGCTGGTACGAAAGGAAAGAGGTATGCACTGCCTCACTCAAGACTCATGATACATCAGCCCCTTGGAGGGGCCGAAGGGCCTGCCAAAGACGTTGAGATAATAACGAAAGAGCTTTTGAGGATAAAGGACCTGATAAACAGAATCCTGAGCAAGCACACTGGCCAGCCAATAGAGAAGATAGAGAAGGATACTGACAGAGATTTCTTCATGAACGCCTATGAAGCGCTGGAATACGGTTTAATAGATAAGGTGATAGAATCTGAGAAAAAATAGATCTTCGGTGATAATTACTCGTGTGACACGGTCAGGGGTGATACCCGTGAAACTCACTCCCATGATGCAGCAGTACATGGATCTGAAGGAAAGGTATAAGGACGCGATCCTTCTTTTTAGATTAGGAGATTTTTACGAGACGTTCTTCGATGACGCCAAGATCGTTTCCAGAGTGTTGAATATAGTTTTGACAAAAAGACAGGACGCCCCTATGGCAGGGATACCATACCATGCTTTAGACAATTACTTGAAAAAACTCGTGGATGCGGGATACAAAGTTGCCATATGTGATCAAGTTGAAGATCCTTCGAAAGCCAAGGGCCTTGTGAAAAGAGAAGTTACAAGGATCGTAACACCGGGGGCCCTTGTCGAAGATGAATTCCTATCACCGGAGACCAATAATTTCATGGCATGTATCTACTGCGGTGGCAGCAGTATAAGTACCGTTTTGGCGGATGTTTCAACGGGTGATATCTTGGTGAAAGATCACGAAAATCTGAGTGATGCCTTGGATTTTTTAAAAACTATGAACGTTTCGCAGATCTTATGCCATGAAGAGATACATCTTGATATATCTGAAAAATTCCCCGATACTTTTATCGAAAAGCTGGAGGATTGGTATTTCTCGAAAGAAAATGTGGATAAGGAGATAAAAGAAACGTACGGTATAGAGGACATTCATCATCTGGAACTCTCCGAGGAAGGAAAGGTGGCTCTCACTTCTCTTCTCAGATACGTGAAATACGCCATGATGTCATCGGAGGTGAGTTTAAAAAAGCCGAAAGTTCTGAGAGAAAAGGATGTGATGTTTCTAGACTCTGTTACTGTGGAGAATTTGGCGCTGGTATCAGGTGAGAAGGGAAAGAATCTGTTCGATATTCTGAATAAGGCGAGAACCGCTTTGGGAGCTCGACTTCTTCGAAAATGGATGTTGAATCCATTGAGAGACAAGGAAAAAATAGAAGAGCGTCTGGATACTGTGGAGATTTTCAAGAAAGACAATCTGCTCTTGAATGAGATAAGAGAATACTTAAGAATAGTCTGCGATGTCGAAAGAATACTGACAAGAGTCAAGTACAGGAAAGTCTCTCCGAGAGATCTTGCGAATCTCAGAGAAACCTTAAGGATCTTACCAAGCATAATAGATTCTTTGAAAACGAATGAAGAGGCTTGGGACAAGTTCAAAAGAATGCCGTTATTGAACGATTTGAAGAAATTTCTCGAAAGATCCCTCGAAGAGGATCCAACCGGGCAACCTGGTGATGGGAAGGTCATAAAAAAAGGCTTTTCGAAGGAGCTGGACGAGTACAGAGACATGCTCGATAGAGTCGAGGAAAAACTTCAGGAGTTTCAAGAGAAAGAGAGAAGAAGAACCGGCATATCGAGTTTGAAAGTAGGATATAATCAAGTTTTTGGTTATTACATAGAAGTTTCCAAAGCTAACATCGAGAAAGTCCCAGAGGATTATCAGAGGAAACAAACCTTGGTCAATGCGGAGAGATACGTCACGCCGGAGCTTAAAGAATTTGAACTCAAGATAACTTCCGCAAAGGAAAAGGTGGAAGAGATAGAGAAAGCCCTCTTTGAAGAGATATGTGAAAAAGTGAGGGAAAAATCTGGTGAGATATATGAATTGGCTTCGAATCTGGCAGAACTCGATGTTTTCACCACATTGGCATACGATGCTCTCCTTTACAATTACACAAGACCCAGCTTCAACACGGATGGTAGGATAGTTCTTCTGAGATCCAGACATCCCGTTGTCGAAAGATTCGTGAAGAACTTCGTTCCCAACGATATAGTTATGGATGATGATAACAGGTTCGTGGTTCTTACGGGTCCAAACATGAGTGGTAAATCGACTTTCATAAGGCAGATAGGTATGATCGCAGTCATGGCTCAAATGGGGTCTTTTGTTCCAGCGGAGAAAGCATCTCTTCCCATATTCGACAGAATTTTCACCAGAATGGGAGCACGGGACGATCTTCCAGGAGGTAGGAGCACTTTTCTGGTTGAAATGAGCGAGATGGCACTGATCCTTTTCAAAGCAACTAAGGATAGTCTGGTGCTTCTCGACGAGGTGGGAAGAGGAACCAGCACTTTTGACGGTATAAGTATTGCATGGGCAGTCTCCGAATACATCCTTGAGAAAATAAAATGCAAGACGATATTCGCGACTCACTTCACGGAACTCACCGAACTTGCCAACATCTACGATTCGGTTCTCAACAAAACGATAGATGTTAAGGAGATAAAAGGGAAGGTGATCTTCCTACACAAGGTGATAGATGGCGTGGCGGATAGAAGCTATGGTATAGAGGTTGCCCAAATTGCGGGACTTCCTGAAGCCGTTGTAGAGAGAGCAAAAGAAGTGCTCAACGTTATAGCAGGAAAGAGCAATATAGAGGATCGTCTTAGAGTCGTTAAAAAAGATAAGATGAGAAGGGTCAAGAAAATCAGTGAGAATCAGATATTCCTTTTTGGTCCATCAAAAGATTCTTGATCCATTCGGGATTCTCCGATTTAAAAATTCCGTATCCCATGACTAGGATAGTCGCACCGTTTTTAATGAGTATTTCAGCGTTTTGTTCGTTAACACCACCATCCACCATTATCTCGAGGTCAACTCCCATGTCCCTTGACATATTGTGAACTTTTCTAATTTTCTCTATACTCCTTGCGATAAAACGCTGTCCAGAGAAACCTGGATTCACACTCATGATAAGTACCCCATCTATATCTGTCACCACTTCCGATAGTATCTCAGGGGGAGTGTGAGGGTTAAGAGCCACGAAAGCTTTGACTCCCTTATCCTTTATTCTATGTATCAACCTGTGAAGATGAAAGGTGGTTTCAAAGTGTATAGATATTATATCCGCTCCCTCTTCAATGAAGATGTCGACGAAATCCTCGGGATTGGTTATCATAAGGTGCACGTCTATGGGAATATCGGTTATTCTCCTCACAGCACTCAGTATGGGCACACCGAAGGTGATGTTTGGGACAAAATGACCGTCCATAACATCTATGTGAATGAAATCCACCATGTGTTCCACTTTCTTTATCTCTCTCTCGAGATTCCCAAGATCACATGCCAGAATCGATGCGCTTATTTTGACCATCCTTTCTTTCCTCCCTTTTTCACTTCCTCCAATTCTTTGAACATGAGGATATAACTCTCGTATCTACTTTTCGGTATCTCACCGATTTTCACAGCTTCTATCACCGCACATCCAGGCTCGTTGATGTGATTACAATCCGAGAAAGCGCACATACCTTTATAATCCTGAAATTCCACGAAGAATTCCTTCAGATCCTCAGGATCTATATCCGATATATCTAGATTGGCAAATCCTGGAGTATCTGCCACGTACCCCCCAAAATCGAATTTCAGAAGCTGTGTGGTCGAGGTCGTGTGTTTCCCTCTACCGAGCTTTTCAGAAATCTCTCCTACTTTAAGCTTCAACCCAGGGTTTATAGCGTTCAGTAAACTGCTCTTCCCAACACCAGAAACACCTGCCATTGTGGATATCTTCCCCTTGAACGTTTCTTTTAAATCTTCAAGACCCTCACCAGTCACAACACTGGTGCGCAGCGTCCCGTAATGCTTAGAGTATACTCTCTCCAACTCTGAGAGTTTTCGCCATTCTTCCTCCCCGTAAAGATCTATTTTGTTGAATACGATGATCACCGGTAATTCGTTTTTTTCAGTGAGAACCAGGAATCGATCGAGAATGAAAGGAGATACCTCTGGTTTTTTCAAAGAGGTCACCAGAACAACTTGATCGACATTCGCTATTCTGGGTTTGGGAAGGAGATTCTTTCTGTGGAGGACGTTCTCTATGACTCCCGAACCGGTTCCATCCTGTGTGTATTCAACTCTATCTCCCACGAATATCTTCAGACCTTGCAGCCTGAATTTTCCCCTCAACTTGCATAGGATTCTCTCTTGAGTCTCCTCATCTTCCACCATGACGAAATTCGAGTGAAAACTCACAACTGTACCAAATTTTCGCAATACATCACCTCCCGAGTATGAAGATCACCCAGGAAGATATCACACCGGGTTTTGGATACTGGTCTTTCACTCTTCTTCCTTGTCCCACTTTCAAAACATCGATTTTTAAACCAGTTCCCTCAAGATTCATCCCTCTGAAATCTCTTAATCTCTCGAAAATTTTCGGCTCTCCTTCATCCACCAGCAGCGTTACCGTACCCGAGAATGAACTTCCAGGTTCTGGAAACATTCCCATGACCCTTCCATCGGATCCTTTGAAAGGGAAAAAAACCTTCTGGATATTGTACCCGTATTCCTTCAGAATTCTCTCTGCCATGTTCAATTGGACACCCATCAAATTTGGCACTCGCATCTTTTTTTGCTCTTCGCAGTACAGTTTTACTACTCTGTTTTCCTTGACCCTCTCTCCCGCTTTTGGATGTGTCCTTAAGACCTTTCCCGAACCGATTATCTCGCAGGATAAATGGGAATGGTTCAGGACTTCCTTGGCTTTTTCAGGTGTCAGTCCCACAACATTTGGAACGGTGGTTGTTCCAACCATTTCTATGCTGAGATGCATCAATATCAAAAAAGACACACCTCCAAGTACTAGACCTGCTAGTACGAGAAGAAAACCTTTCATGCTCTCAATCCCAACTTTCGCATCCTAAGCTGGCCACACGCAGCCTCTATATCAGTTCCCTTTTCCATTCTTATCTCAGCTTCTATACCCCTTTTGTTGAGTATTCTTTTGAACATCAGAAGTCTTTCTTTGGAAGGTCTCCTGAAAGATCGATTCACAGGATTTATCGGTATCAAATTCACAAAGACTTTCAAATCCTTCAATATATCAGCCAATTTTTCAGCGTCTGAGGGATGATCGTTCACTTCCCTTATCATGACGTATTCCACAGTCACACGTCTTCCTGTTTTCATCTGATAGGCTTTGACGGCATTCAATATCTCTTCTATGGAATACTTTCTATTCAAAGGTACGAGCTGATCTCGCTTGAAATTACTCGGTGCGTGCAGTGAAAGGGCTAGAACCACGTCTAAACTTTCATTGGCGAATTTTAAGATCTTCTCAGGTATCCCAACAGTCGATACAGTTATTCTCCTTATACCGATGTTTTTCATCTTAGGATGGTTCAGCATTCTGATGCTTTTTACAACCTCATCATAGTTCAAAAAAGGTTCTCCCATCCCCATGTACACCACATTTCCAACTTTTACACCTGTTTCCTTCTCCATTGCGAGAATTTGAGACACGATTTCACCAGCGGATAGGTTTCTCTTGAAACCGCTCATTCCAGTAGCACAAAAAATGCATTTCACGGGACACCCAACTTGTGTGGATATACAGGCGGTCACTCTACCTGGATGGAAGAGAAGGACCGATTCCACGGTATTTCCATCTTTCAATTTCCAGAGAAATTTCGTTGTTCCATCTATCTTAGAAACCTTCTTCTCCACAAGTTCAGGAAAATCTATAATGTAGTTCTCAGACAAAATCTTCCTTTGTTCCTTCGAGAGATTGGTCATTTTTTCAAACACTATCACTTTCTTATCGTAGATCCAATCGAGAATCTGATCGACTCTGTACCTTTCCCAACCAAGAACTTCCGTGATCTCTTTTTTTAGCTCTTCATAACTCATATCCATTATGTTCTTCAAACAAAACACCTCCCAGAAGATTATATCAGATGCTAAAATACCAAAGATCGAGGTGATGGGGATCATGGAGATTTTCGAAAAGTTGTTAGAATTGGGTGCCGATGTTAGGTTGAAAGAACCCCTTGCAAACCACACGAGTATGAAGCTAGGAGGTCCTGTAGACTACCTCGTTTTTCCAAGCGATCAGGAATCTTTTGTGGAAAGTATAAGGTTTTTGAATGAATGTGATATACCATGGAGAATAATGGGATTTGGGACCAATCTGATAGTGGAGGATGGAGAGCATCCTGGAGCGGTTTTGAAGACAGAAAGGTTGACTTCTATCCATTTTAAAGGCTCGGAAGTCGTTGCAGAGTGCGGAATCAGTTTGAAAAGACTCTGCAGGCTGTGTGCTCTTGAGGGGTTATCAGGACTCGAATTCGCGTATGGAATCCCTGGGAGTTTAGGGGGAGCCATCTACATGAACGCGGGAGCTTACGGTGGTGAGATAGGTGAGGTTGTGAAAGAGGTGCTTGTATTCGATGGAAAAGAAAACCGCTGGATCTCAGGAGTCGAACTTTCTTTTGGATACAGAGAGAGCCTTCTGAAGAAGGAGAAGCTGATAGCTTTAAAGGCTGTTTTGAAGTTGAAAAGAGATGACCCTCAAAAGGTGCAAGACAGGATGATTGACTTCTTGAGGAGGAGAATGGAAAAACAACCTCTGGATCTCCCAAGTGCGGGCAGTATATTCAAAAGGCCTCGAAAGGATTTCTACGTTGGAAAGGCTATAGAATCTCTGGGGTTGAAGGGTTACAGGATCGGTGGAGCTGAGATATCTAGAAAGCATGCAGGTTTCATAGTTAACATAGGTGGTGCAAAGTTTGAGGATATATTGAAACTCATAGATCTTGTGAGACGAGAGGTGAAGAGAAATTACGATGTGGTTCTGGAAACGGAGGTGGAGATTTGGAGAAGTTCAAAACGTTGAAAGAAACATGCTCTGCGAGGTTGAATATCAGAAGATCTCTGTTCATATCTTACGTTTCTCCTGTGAGTAATCTGGAAGAAGTGAAGACTTTTCTGAGAGAAAATATCAGAAAAGACGCGACTCACAACTGCTATGCCTACCGAATTCTGAAGGAAGGCAGTGTCGTGGAATTCTCAACAGATGCCGGTGAACCCAGAGGAAGTGCGGGTCTTCCCATATTGAACGTTCTCAGAAAAAGGGATCTGGTCAACGTGGTGGCTCTGGTCGTACGATATTTCGGAGGAAAAAAACTCGGTGTGAGAGGTCTAATAGATGCTTATTCGAAAGTTGTGGAGATGTCTCTCAAAGAATGTCAGGAAATCATCATGGTTAAAATGAAAAAGTACACCGTTTTCCTGAAGTACGAGGATATGGGAAAGGAAATGGAGATGATTTCAAAATACAGGATACTGGATATGAGATACGAAAAGGACGGTGTTGAAATAGTCTTCCTTGCAAAAGCACAGGAGAACCTCCCTGGAGACTTTGAAGAGGTGTACGTTCCTCAATTCGACTGAAAGTTATTGAGAAACTCCTCAACGCTGTTTTCAAGTAATTCAAGGCACTTTACAGCCTTTTCCTTTGTCTCTTCAGAAACGTGTAGATAGAATTTTAACTTCGGTTCTGTTCCAGATGGTCTCACATATACGGTACCTTCGTCGAAGATCAACTTCAATGTCTCGTTGGGCCTCACATGATTGATTCCCTTCGAAAAATCTGCGATATCTCTAATTACGAGTTTCCCAAAGGTTGAAGGGGTATGCTCCTTCAAATATCTGTATATTTCCTGCGCTTTCTCAACACTCGAAAGTTCAACCCCCAGGAGTTTCTCCATGTAAAAGCCGTACCTTCTGTAAAGTTCATTGAGCAGCGATAACGGACTTTCTTCTTCCGAGAGAAGTCCAGCTATGAGACACGAAGCTATCACCCCGTCCTTATCCTTAACGAAGTTCCCAGCTAAAAATCCATAACTTTCCTCGAAAGCGAGAAGAAATCCATTATTTCCCTTTTTCTCTTCTCTGACGATAACATCTCCTATGAATTTGAAGCCCGTTGGCGTTTCAAAAAGGTGAATTCCTCTTTCATCACACATTGGGCGGACCATATCGGTCGTGACTATTGTCTTGACGATATAAGGTTTTTTCTGCTTTTTTAGCCAATCTTCCATCTTACATGACATGTAATGAAGAAGAAGGACACCTATCTGATTTCCAGTGAGTTTCACGAATTTCTCGCTTTCTTTCACGATCAAACCGACTCTATCGCAATCTGGGTCCGTTGCTATTCCATAGGAGATTCCCTCACGGTCCATGTACTTTTTAACGAGTTCGAGGACATCATCCTCTTCAGGATTCGGCACTCGAACCGTTGAGAAGCTACCATCCCAACTCGTCTGTTCTCTCACAAGGGTGACATTCACACCCACTCGTTTTAGGGCTTCCGATACCATCTTCAAGCCAGTACCATGAAGGGGGGAATAAACTATTTCTAAGGGTTTTGAAATGAGTGGCTCTACCAACTTTTTTACCCTTTCTAAATAACCCTCGATGACATCGTCAGGTACAATGTTGAGTTCATATTCACTGAATTTCTCAACGGCTCCCAGTTTCTCCATGTGGCTTCTTATTTTATCTGCAGTCTCCGGCAGTATCTGAACTCCTTCTTCATTGTAGACTTTGTATCCATTGTACTCGGGTGGATTGTGACTCGCTGTCATCACGATTCCAGCATCCGCTTCCATGTACCTGACGGCGAAGGAAAGAAGGGGAGTTGGAACGGGTTCTTTAAACAGGAACACGTCCATACCGTTTTCCTTGAATTTGAATGATGCTAGCCTTGCAAAATCTCTCGATTTTCTCCTCGTGTCATAGGCAACAACTACACTTCTCTTTCCCTCATCTTTCATCCAATCGGATACTGCTTGCGTTACCTTCAAGACGAGTTTCTCATCGAATTCACCTGGTCTCATCTTTCCCCTAACTCCACCTGTTCCGAAAAGGATCAAACCTTTTCCCTCCTCATTTTTGATTCGAATGATATTTTAGCATCTCTGGTGATCGATGATCGAGGAGCGGATACCAGGCAATGAAAGACGAACACCACCAATCCCTCGCATTCACCGCTCTACCCTCTGATAATCTAATGTGGTAGAATTTCTTCAGACCCACGATTCGGGAGGTGACGGCCTCTTGACAGCATACATCATAAGAAGACTCCTTTTGCTTCCTTTGATCCTTTTCGGGGTCAGTCTGATCATATTCTCCATGATGCAGGTTTTGGGACCGGATAAGCTCCTCGCCGCGTACGTCAACCCCAACATATTAGATAAAGCGACGGAAGAGGCTTTGGAGGCTTTGAAAGAAAAATACGGATTGAACGATCCCATGATAGTGAGGTACACGAAGTGGCTCAGAAACGTTCTTAAAGGAGATTTTGGTTGGTCTCTTGTCGGTAAAGAACCGGTGAAAGATGCCATACTGGAGAGGTTGCCATACACCGTGGAACTCGCTCTTTATGCTATATTCCCTGTCGTGGTCGTTGGAATATGGCTTGGAGTCCTTGCCGCGGTCAACAGAGATAGATTTTTGGATCATTTCATAAGGATATTCGCCGTCGTTGGTTGGTCTTTCCCCGATTTCGTTTTTGGCCTCTTGGTTCTCATGATCTTCTACAGCATGTTGAACTGGCTCCCACCAGGAAATCTGAGCAATTGGGCTGAGGAGATCGTGAGATCTCCAGAATTTCATAGATACACACATCTTCTGACCATAGATGCCCTTTTAAACGGTAGATTAGATGTTTTCTGGGATGCTTTAAGACATCTGATAGGACCTATAATGACTCTATCTTGGTTGTGGTGGGCGTACCTTTTGAGAATAACCAGGTCGAGCATGCTGGAGGTTTTGAACAAGGAATTCGTTAGAACTGCAAGGGCAAAAGGGCTTCCCGAAAAGGTGGTCATAAACAAACATGCAAGGAGAAACGCTCTCATCCCAGTTACGACAGTTGGGGGTGCGATGGTTATAAACCTCTTCGCTGGTACCGTCATAGTGGAGATGGTTTTCAACAGAACCGGTATGGGAAGTTTTACAGCCTCAGCTGCTCTTCAGTTGGATTACGCATCCATAATGGCGAGTGCTCTTTTCTACTCCACAATACTCGTTCTGGGTAATTTGATCATAGATGTTCTGTATGCAACCATAGATCCCAGAATAAGATTGGGTTGAGAGGTGGTAGTGTGAGGCAGGAAACGAAAAGAATTTTTAGAAGGCTTTTTAGAAATCCCTCGGCGATTTTGGGCTTTTCGCTACTGATATTCTTCATTTTGGTCGCGATCTTCGCGCCTCTTTTAGCACCACCTGTGAATTCGTTCAACCCGAGTATGAAGCTACCTGATCCCTACATCATGCCAGTGGTGAGCTGGAAACAAGAACCTATTCCTCCCACGACTAAAAAGGATGTCGATCCACAGAAGTTGGGTAGAGAGCCTATAAGGTGCATAGATTATCATCCATTCGGAATAATCGGTGGAAGAGACATATTCTACGGTGTGGTCTGGGGTACAAGAACCGCTTTCAAGGTGGGAATGATCGTTACGGTCATATCCACTTTGATAGGAATAACGATAGGTTCGATATCGGGTTATTTCGGAGGATGGGTGGACGAAGTCCTCATGAGGATAACCGACGTTTTCCTCTCGATACCTTTCCTGGTTGCAGCTATTGTGTTAACGACAATCCTCGGGGTTGGATTGGATAAAGTTATGATAGCATTGATCGTCTTTGGATGGATGGGATCTGCAAGACTCATCAGAGGGAACATCCTTCAGGTCAAGGAAGAGCAATTCGTTCTCGCAGCAAAAGCTTTGGGAGTCCGTGATGTCTTCATAATAACAAAACACATACTTCCCAACACGATATTCCCCGTTGTGATTCAAGCATCCATGAGGATGGGCTCTCTGGTCATAACGGCTGCCGCTCTCAGTTTTCTTGGATTAGGAGCCCCACAGGGTTACGCAGATTGGGGTGCACTTCTGAGTTACGCTCGTGATTGGATGCTTGAGATAGGGGAACACTGGTACGCCATCGTTTATCCAGGAACCGCCATGGTACTGTTCGTTTTGGCGTGGAATCTGGTTGGGGATGCCCTGAGAGACGTTTTCGACCCGAGGCTCAAAGGTTGAAGGAGGGAAAACGATGCCCGAACCATTACTCATCGTTAGGAATCTGAAGACCTATTTCTATACAGAAGATGGCGTGGTGAAGGCCGTTGATGGAGTGGATTTTGAGGTTTACGAAGGGGAGACACTTGGGATAGTCGGAGAATCTGGATGTGGAAAGAGCGTGACTTCCCTTTCGATAATGAGACTTCTGGATGAAAAGGGAAGGATCGTTGATGGTGAGGTGATCTTCAAAGGTAAGAATCTGTTGGAACTGCCGGAAGACGAAATGAGAAGAATCAGAGGAAACGAAATTGCCATGATATTCCAGGAACCGATGGTAGCTTTGAATCCAGTCTATACTATAGGAGATCAGATAATAGAGGCCATCACTCTCCATCAAAACGTCGACGAACACAAAGCCAGAAAGATGGCGATAGATCTCCTTAGAAAAGTCGGTATACCTGAACCGGAAAAGAGAATCGATGAATACCCTCATCAACTCTCTGGTGGTATGAGACAGAGAGCCATGATCGCCATGGCTCTATCCTGCAGGCCGAGTCTTCTGATAGCGGATGAGCCCACAACGGCTCTTGATGTTACCATCCAAGCTCAGATCCTTGAACTGATGAAAGAACTTCAGAAAGAATACGGTATGGCGATAATCCTGATAACGCACGATATGGGAGTGATCGCGGAGACAGCCGATAGAGTCGTGGTCATGTATGCTGGAAAGGTCGTGGAATATGCGGATGTCAAAACCCTTTTCAATGATCCCAAACATCCGTACACCTACGGACTGTTAACCTCCATCCCAAGACTCGATATAGAGCAAGAAAAGCTCAAGAGTATACCAGGTGTTGTCCCAGATCCATTGAATTTCCCTAGCGGTTGTAGATTTCACCCAAGATGCGAGTTCTTTGAAAAAGGAAAATGTGACGTGAGTGAGCCAGAGCTCGTTGAGGTTGAAAAAGGTCATAAGGTCAGGTGTTACTTCTGGAAGAAAGTGGATGAGACTAAAAAGATAGAAGCGGAGAAGGTTTGAGGGAGAGGTGGAGAATCGTGGCCAAAAAGGTCCTTCTAAGAGTTGAAAATCTTGTCAAACATTTTCCCATAAGAGCGGGCGTCTTCAAAAGGATAGTTGGATGGGTCAAGGCGGTGGATGGTGTATCGTTCGATGTCTACGAAGGGGAAACTTTAGGACTGGTTGGAGAATCTGGGTGTGGAAAAACGACCGTTGGTATGACGATCTTAAGACTCTACGAACCCTCTTCTGGAAGGATCATCGTCGAGGATGAAGATACTACGTACTATTTCATGTCGAGGTTCAAGGCATCTTCCTACATAAAGAAAACGTACATCAACAGATTCAGAAAACTTCTTAAGGATTACGGCAGTGTGGATTCGCTGCTTAAGGATCTTGAAAGTGTCGATGAGAAATATGCAAGAATATTTTTCGAGGACGCCAAAGGTTCAGGTGATAAGTTCATAAAATACCTTCTTTCCGATATCCAGGAAAAGAGAAAAAATTTCAGAAGGAATATGCAAATAGTTTTCCAGGATCCTTACAGCTCGTTGAATCCAAGGTTGAGGGTGAAGAATATCGTTGGGGAAGGGATAAAGGCTCACAAGTTAGCTGATGGAAAAGAAGCAGAAGAGATGGTGAGGGAAATTCTGAAGGATGTGGGGATAATACCTGATCACATGTACAGATTCCCTCATGAGTTCAGTGGGGGTCAAAGACAAAGAATAGGAATAGCAAGAGCTATGGCTCTCTCACCAAAGCTCATGATAGCTGATGAAGCCGTCGCCGCCCTCGATGTCTCCATAAGGAGTCAGATAATAAACCTCATGGAAGATCTTCAAAATGAACACAAGCTAACTTACATCTTCATATCACACGATCTTGCTGTTGTGAAACATATAAGCGATCGAATAGCGGTGATGTACCTTGGGAAAATCGTGGAATTGGCGGACAAAAAGACCCTCTTTGAAAACCCCCTTCATCCTTACACGAAAGCTCTCATGTCGGCAATACCCATACCTGATCCGAACAAGAGGAGAAAGAGAATAATACTTAAAGGGGACGTGCCAAGTCCCATAAATCCACCGAGTGGTTGTAGATTCCATACAAGATGCCCCATAGCTGAGAAGATATGTTCTGAGAAAGAGCCAGAACTCAAAGAGGTAGAACCTGGGCATTTCGTGGCCTGTCATTTTCCAGGTGAGCTGTGAGGTGCTTGTAACTTGAAGTTGAAGAACTTTCTTCTGGTACTGTTGATGATAGCTAGTGGTATAGTAATCGTTCTTTTCAAATCCAAGGTGGAAACTTTGAGAATATACGTTGATGAACATCTTAAGAAAACGGTGACAAGAATTCTGAACGACAAAAGGATAAGGTATGATCTGGTGGGTGATAAAGGAAAAGGTGTGGTGATATTCGAGGCGAATAAGGTTGTGATACCACCGAACGAGGAGATCTTTCACCTGGATTGGAGTGAAAGAGTGAAGGAGAAAGCCTGGAGTACGTTCCATGAGGTGTTCGGTGATATGGAAAACGTCTATATCTCTGCATCGAGCAGTGAGGTGACGAGAGAGCCCATCGTGGAGAAAGCCGTTGAGGTTTTCACATCAGGGAAAGGAAGAGAATACTTTGAAAATGGTTTCTCAATACTACCAATATATTTCCTTGTGAAAAGAGGGAAGGCTTTCGATGCCATTTTTGTTTACGATCCTGTAACAGGTGAAGGAAAAATATTGAAATGAATCGCGAGGGAGGAGATAGAATTGGAACCGATCCTGAAAGTGAGGGATTTGAAAACTTACTTTTACATGGAAGAAGGTGTTGTGAAGGCGGTCGATGGCGTTTCCTTTGAACTCTTCCCAAATGAAGTTTTGGGTATCGTTGGGGAAACAGGAAGTGGTAAGAGTGTTACGGTGAAATCCATTATGAGATTGATAAAACCCCCTGGAAAAATCGTAGGGGGAGAAGTGTTGTACAACGGAACGGATATACTGAAGCTTCCAGAAAGGGAGATGTACAGGATAAGGGGAAAAGAGATCAGCATGATTTTCCAGGATCCCATGTCCTCTCTGAATCCTCTATACACAATTGGAGACCAGCTGATGGAAACGATTATACAACACACAGGTGTGGACAAGAGGAAAGCTTACATGAGAGCGGTGGAAATGCTCGAAAGAGTTGGTATTCCGGAAGCGGAAAAGAGAATGAACAGTTACCCTTTCGAATTCAGTGGAGGTATGAGGCAGAGAGTGGTTATAGCGATAGCACTTTCCTGTAATCCCAAGATACTGATAGCAGACGAGCCGACAACAGCTTTGGATGTCACCATCCAGGCCCAGATTCTCGAACTGATGAAGGAACTTCAAAAAGATTTCAAAATGGGCCTCATATTCATAACACACGATCTGGGAGTCATAGCTGAAATGGCCAACAGAATAATGGTGATGTACGGGGGAAAACAGATGGAGATGGGATCTGCAGAAGACATCTTTTACAGGCCAAGACATCCTTACACGAAAATGCTTTTGAGAAGTATTCCCAGGGTGGATAAGAAACTCGACAGATTGGAGCCGATTCCAGGACAACCTCCACGTATGGTGAACATACCACCCGTTTGTCCTTTCCTTCCAAGATGTCCAAGAAGAATAGGGAAATGTAGAGAAACTCTTCCCGATATGGTAGAGATCGAGCCTGGTCACTTCGTCAGATGCTTCAATCCTGTAGAGATCGAGGAAAGCGAGGAAGTGATCACGTGAGAATAGCGGTGGTCGTCGATAGCGCCGTTGAAGTTCCTCCCTTCGTATCTGAAAAGGTTTTTAAAGTACCGATTTATGTGACTTTGGGAGAAGAACGTTTCAAAGATGGTGAAAGATCCTTAGAATGGCTTTTCAAAACGATGAGATCTAAAAACATCTTCCCGAAAACCTCCCAGCCCACACCTTTCGATTTTGAAAGGGTTTATGAACATTTATTGAAGAAGGAGGAATATGACCACGTTCTATCCATCCATCTATCATCCAAACTGAGCGGTACTTACCAGAGCGCTGTGATAGCTTCTAGTAAATTTGAAGGGAAGATATCAGTGATTGATTCAGAAAATGCTGGTTTTGCTCCAGGTATTCTGGTTTGTAGAGCATTTCAACTTTTGGAAGAGGGAGCATCTTTGGAAGAGATACTGAGAGATCTAAATGAGTTGAAGCATAGGATAGAAACCATCATAGCCCTCGAAAGTGTGGAATTCCTGATAAGGGGGGGTAGGCTTTCTGGTTTCAAAGCGTTAGTTGGAAGTGTTCTGAAAGTGAGTCCCGTAATAAGAGTGAAGGCGGGAGCTCTTGAGTTTCTGAAAAGCGTCAGGGGAATGAAAAAGGCTTTTGATTTCATCATAAACAGTGTGAAAGAGAGAGTAAATTATGATATCTCAGCGATAGTGGCTCATATAGAATCTAGAAAGAACGCGGAGACCTTCATGGACGAACTCGTTGAAAGGATGCATTTAAAGGAATGCCATCTATTCGACGTCGAGTCTTTAACCTTAGCTTCTCACCTTGGACCAGGTGTAGGGTTGTTCACTTACCCTTCCCATGTGAAGTTAAAAGTTTAAGGAGGGAACTCCATGAAAAAAGAGATGAAATCACTGGTGGATCTTATATCTCTAAAGGGAAAAACAGCCCTTGTGACGGGGGCAGCTGTTGGTATAGGAAAAGCCATTTCGATAAGGTTTGGAGAAGCTGGTGCAGACCTTGTACTGGTTGATATAAACGAAGAGGGATTGGAACAGACAAAAGAAGAGATCTTGAAATTCAAAGTCGGTGTCAAAACTTACAGGGTCGATCTTTCAAAGAGAGAAGATATAGAAAATCTCTGGAAAAGTCTAGAAGGGGAAGAGCCCGATATATTGGTTAACAACGCGGGAGTATACTCGTTCAGAGATTTTCTGGAACTGGATGAAGATTTTCTCGAAAAAACGATGAGAGTCAACCTGTATTCGGCTCTGTGGATGTCCCAAGAGATGATAAGAAGAAGGAGAAAGAAGGGTGGAGTGATAATAAATGTGGGTTCGATAGAGGCTATACTTCCCTTTGCAAAGAACCTGGTCCATTACGATATCAGTAAGATGGGAGTCATCGCTTTAACAAGAGCTCTGGCTCGAGAATACGGAAAACAAGGTTTCAGAGTGAACGCCGTGATACCGGGTGGGATAGAGACGGAGAGAGTCAAGGAACTGAAGAAGAAAGGTGCTTTGAAGTTCGATGTTGACCTCATGAAGATCGCAATGGACTTTAAAAGTAGACTTCCTTTAGGAAGATTCGGCATGCCGGATGAAGTGGCCAGAGTCGTTGTTATCCTTGCAAGTGATGTTTCAAGTTACGTCCATGGAGCTTTAGTACCTGTGGACGGGGGATTTTTGTCTACTTGATCCTATAAAATAGTAGCTCTTGTGAGTCAGAACACAGTATCGCAAACTCTTTCTTTCCAAGTTTGAAAATTTTCAAAGGGTATTTCCCTGTCTTCTCTCTGAGGATAACTCCCCTGTCACTCAGTAGGTATACCTCATTCTCTGAGTTCGAGATGGCGACGAGATGCTCCTCTATCTCTTCTAAGTCCAAGACGGGATGTGGAACTTTGAGTTTTTTCACTTTCCCATTTCTATCGACAACGCTCACAACGGGTTCAACGAGGCTGGAGATCGCAAGATCCTTTCCAAAGAAGGAGAGACTGTACGAAAGATCCGGCAGGTTAACATTCCAAACAACTTCACCTCTCACCAGCTTAACTAGCTTTCCATTCTTATAATCCAGAAAGTACTCTCCAGTTGCACCCTCTATGTATCTAAGAGGTCTTTCGAGATCGAGGTAGATCTTCTTCATCTGCCTTCCTTTTATTCTGACAACCGCCGGATCGTTTCTTTTTCTCCAATAACACATGTAGATTATCTCGTCATCTTTTATGTAGAAATAAGATGAAGGAATCCCGATTCTATAACGTTCCACGATTCTGAAATTTCTTTCATCCAATGCGATCAGCGTGCCGTTTGAAAAGAGGGAAATGTAGAACTTTCCCCTGCTGTAAACGAAAACACTTGGGTCGTTCCCTAGGTATATACTCCTTCTTTTTCTACCCAAAAGATCGAACTCCAAAAATTCACCTGTGAAGAGGTCCGTCACGTAGATTTTGTTCGCATGGAAAAGAGCCCATACGGGATAGAGGAAATCTTCAAGTGTGAGAACCACCTGTTTCTTATCCACATCAACCAGAACGACTTTTCTGGAGAGGGAATCAACAAGGGTTATATAACCCTCACTGTAGGTCCCCCTGAGAGGGGAACAATCGAGGTGAGCGATACCTGTCTTCTCAAGGCTCACAGAAAAAAGGGAAATGGGAATCAGAATCACAAGTATATATATTTTTTCAATTCCCAGTCTGTAACGTGTACCGTGAATTCTCTCCACTCCCTTTCCTTCGTCTCAAGGAACTTTTCATATATATGATCTCCTAGAACTTCCTTTATGAGAGGATCTTTTTCCATCTCTTCAATAGCTTCTTTCAAACTTCCAGGAAGTGGCATTATCTTCAATTCCTTTTTCCTCTCTGCCGGCATCCTGTATATGTTCTCCTCCACAGGTGGAGGAGGTTCGATTCCCTCTTCTATACCATGGAGGCCAGCGGATACCATCACCGCAAATGCCAGGTATATGTTGCACGACGGATCGGGAGCTCTGTACTCTATCCTCGTTCTCTCTCCCCTTGCCTTCGGAACTCTTATCATAGCACTCCTGTTACCCACAGACCAAGCTATGTTCACAGGTGCCTCGTAACCTGGTACCAATCTCTTGTAACTGTTTATGGTCGGATTCGTTATTGCGGTTATAGCCCTTGCATGTTTCATAAGGCCTCCCACGAATTTTCTCAAAGTATCGGAAAGACCCAAAGGATCGTTCGGATCGTAAAAGGCGTTTTTACCATCTTTAAACAGGCTCATATGAACGTGCATACCGGATCCATTCACACCGAAGAATGGTTTTGGCATGAACGTCGCATGAAAACCGTGGAATATGGCCATCGTCTTTATAACGAGTTTCACAGTCTGAGTGTTGTCCGCCGTTTTCAGAATATCGGAATACTTGAAATCGACCTCGTGCTGTGAGGGTGCAACTTCATGGTGCGAGGCTTCAACCAGTATCCCCATCTTTCTCAAAGCCACTGCGGTGTCTCTTCTCAACTCTTCCGCTTTGCTGAGAGGTAATAGATCAAAGTAACTACCACTGTCGAGGAATCTCAGAATGGGTTTTCCCTCATCGTCCGCTGGAATTATGAAGAACTCGAGTTCGGGTCCTGCAAAGACAGAGAATCCCATTTTTTCTGCCTTCTCCTTCACAACCTTGAGTCTGTATCTTGGATCGCCTTCGAAGGGCTTACCATCGGGTGTGTAGACATCACATATGAGTCTTGCGCTCTTTATATTTTCACTCGTCCAGGGAAGTACAGCGAAGGTATCTGGATCGGGTTTCAAGTACATATCGGATTCTTCTATCCTTACAAAACCTTCGATGGATGAGCCATCAAACATAATCCCTTTTTCAAAAGCTGTTTCCAACTCTTCAGAAGGTATCTCAACGTTCTTTATGGTTCCATTTATGTCTGTGAACTGAAGCCTTATGAACTTTATTCCTTCCTCTTTCACCTTTTTCAGAACTTCTTCAGCGGTCATACCATTCCCCCCGAAACGCTTTTTTAGGATGCTATCATCGTTTCTTTTCATGTGTTTATCGAAAGAATGAAGTTTTATAAGAGTGATCTGAAGATTTTCCTGAAAAAATCGATTCAGAACTATTAATAGCCTCTTTCGCTTCAAAATACAAGGAATTGAACAGAAATGATTATAAGACTAACTTCTGATATTTTTTCTATATTGAAATCATTATTTCATATATGATAGAATGTTAATGAAATCACAAATTTGGAGGTGTGAATATGAAAGAGATGACGAAGAAAGCTCTTCAGGAAGCTTTCGCGGGTGAGAGCATGGCTCACGTGAAATACCTCATATTCGCAGAAGAAGCAGAAAAGAAAGGATTCAAAAACTTGGCAAGGTTGTTCAGAGCGATAGCTTACGCTGAATTCGTCCATGCCAAGAATCACTTCAGAGAACTTGGAATGATAAAGGATATCCTCGGGAACATCCAACAGGGAATAGACGGTGAAACTTACGAGATAGAAGAGATGTATCCTGTTTTCAACAACACTGCGAAGTTCCAGGGAGAGAAGGGAGCCGAGAGAAGCACACACTACGCTTGGGAAGCTGAGAAGATTCATGCGGAGATGTACAAAAAGGCGAAAGAGATAGTCGGGGAAGGAAAAGATTATCCTGAGGATAGGATATACATCTGTCCTGTTTGTGGACATACTGTAATAGGTGAACCTCCTGAAAAGTGTCCCGTTTGTGGGGCTCCCAAGAGTGCTTACAAGGAGTTTTGACTTTTGATTTTCGAGAAAATCACGAGTAAGAGCATCGTGAGGACGAACGGGATCATCTTAACCGCTTCGACCGAAAAACCAAAAACCTGGAGGTTGTAACTCACTATCTCCGTCATCCCGAAGAGAAATGCCAGTAGGGAGGAGAGGTAAACCGACCTTCCTCCAAAAGCTTGAATGGCAAGAGCGATGAAACCCCTTCCTCCCGTCATATTCTTGGAGAACCATGAAACGTAGCCCATGGATAGAAAAACTCCCCCCAGTGCTGATAGAAAACCGCTGAGAAGTATAACAAAGGTTTTGACCTTTCTCACATCCACTCCCAGGTTCCTTGCCATTTCTTCAGATTCTCCAACGGCTCTCATCCTCAGACCCCACTTCGTCTTCTCCACCATGAAGTACATTAAAGGGATCAGGACGAGTGCGATGTAGGTTAAGACATTATGATTGTTCAGAACATCACCCAATATCGGGATATCTTTAAGCACTGGTATATCCAGATTCGGTAGTACTTTACTTTTCATGGAAATCGATGTCCCTTTGCTGCCAGCAAAAGCGTTCAGAAGTAGTACGGTGAAACCAGCGGAGAAGAGGTTCATAGACAGGCCTATCATGATAGGATTTGCTTTCAATTTCAGGTACAGGGCAGCAAAAAGAGCAGAAAGCATGATAGAGGAGAGAATTCCTCCTAAAACTCCCAGAAAGGAGCTATTCGTCCACGTACTCACCGCCATACCCCAAAAGGCGGACATGAGCATCATGCCCTCAACAGCTATGTTGACGATACCAGAAACATCACACACGTAAACAGCCAGAACAGCAAAAAAAAGGGATGTGCTGGATCTCAGAGCGAGGTAGAAGAAATCGGGTCTTGTTATGATAACCATCTTTTCACCCTTCCAAATTCGATACGGGATGATAGAAATGCTATAACCACAGATTGGAGTATGAATATCGTTTCAGAAGGTGCACCAGTTTTTCTGGCCATTATCATGGTTCCTGCCTTCAGAAACCCCATTATTGAAGCAGAGATTGGAATCCATATTGGGTTGTTGGAAGCTAAGATCGAAACGGCAATTCCCCCAAATCCATATCCGGGCATCTCTTGCCATAAGAACCGGCCATAAGTTCCCATGACCTCAACAGCTCCCGCTGTACCGGCTACTGCACCACTTAAGACCTGTATCCAGAACATGTACTTCCTCACCCTGATGCCGCTGTATATCGCAAACGCCCTGTTTTTACCTATCACCCTCATTTCATAACCGTATCGGGTCTTCCAGAGAAAAAACCACAGGAATAACGAGAAAATGACACCGAGTATGATGCCAGAATTTATACCGAAAACCTTTGAAAGGATGGCTGTTTTGGGAAACTCATACGAGACGATGTATCCCGCTTGATGATCCATGAAGAAATTCTTCAGAAGAAGTAGCGAAAGATAAAGACCTATGTAGTTCATCATGAGAGAGGAGACGACCTCACTGGCATTCCATCTGGCTTTCAGAATACCAGGTATACCCCCCCATACAGCTCCAAATATGACACCTAAAGTAATGGTGAGTAGAGTGTGGATAACCGGGATCTGAGGAAAACATAAAGCTCCTGTTGTCGCTCCAATCGCTCCAACCAGAAATTGTCCCTCTGCGCCTATGTTGAACAAACCCGTTTGAAAAACGATGGAAACAGCAAGACCTGTGAAGATCAACGGAATTGTTTGTTCTATCATCTCCACGAATCTGCTCAATCTGCTGAAAGGGCCGAAGATCATCCATTTCAGGGATATTGTAGGTTCTTCAACGAGAAAGAAGAGCATAAGGAAAGATAGAGAGAAAGCCAGTACCACGGACATAACTTTCCTCAGTATCACTCACAACACCCCGTATTCGAGAGAAGAGATATCCCTTTCTCTATCCAGAGTTTAGCCAGCGTCAGCATCTCTCCCCATCCAACAGCACATTGGAGTAATATCTCCATATCCTTAGGAGTTAACACCATGACCTCGTCTGTAACCTTGACCCACGTTCCGTTCATCGAAGATTCAAAAAAATTCATGGTCACATGGGATCTGTAACCATCTTCGAATTCGTTCCACAGAAACTCAAAGAGCTGATTTTCTTTTAAGGAAACGATTACACCATTATCCGTTACCTCTTCTTCAAAGGTTTTTCTGAACCATCTGAATTCTATCCTTCCACCAGGTTTCAATTCCATTCTCATACCATCTGTGAACCAACCATCCCAACCGTTTTCGTTCACGAAGACTTCCCAAACCCTTTCGATAGGAGCTTGTATATGAATCACAGCTTCAATTGGTGGTATTTTCAAACGATCACCTCCTGGATCTTGCAAAAGACCTCTTTTCTGAACTATTATACATTCCAGTTGATACCGATTTTAAAGAGGGGATGTGATATCGTGAGAGCGGTTGTGACAGGTGCTAACAGGGGAATAGGACTGGCCATCACCAAAGTCCTTCTTGGAAGGGGTGATACGGTATTTGCTGGCGTTAGAAAGGTGGAAACCGAGAGTTTGAAGGAGTTGAAAGGAAGGTATGGAGATAGACTGAGAGTGATGAGATTGGATGTATCATCTGAAAATTCTATCAAGGAATTCGCTGAAGGGCTTGCTGATGAGACCGTCGATGTTCTGTTCAATAACGCGGGAGTTCTGTACAAGGATGGCATGAACAATCTCGATTACGAAAAAGTTCTCTATACGATCAGGGTAAACACCCTTGGCCCTCTCTTTCTGACGAGATACCTTCTCGATAACCTCAAAAAATCGGAAAGACCTGTCGTTGTCAACACAGATTCCGTTCTTGGCTCTATAACAACTTATTCAGGAACAACAAGTTACTCCTATTCTATATCTAAAGCCGCTCTCAATATGGTTACGAGAATATTGGCAAACGACTTGAGAAGATACAGAATCATCGTCATATCCATACATCCAGGTTGGGTTAGAACGGACATGGGAGGCCCTGCTGCTCCTGTACTTCCAGAAGATTCCGCTTCAGGTATTGTGAAAGTCGTTGACTCTCTAGATATTGAGAACACAGGAAAATTCTATGATTACACAGGTAGAGAAGTCCCTTGGTAAAGCGTTTCGATTTTTTATAACACCTTTTCTGTTTAATCGTTTTTGACAGAATATTCGTTTTGTTCTATAATCTCAACTGGTAATTACATCATTATATAACTATCATATTTGAGGTGAAGAAATGCTGGATGAGGAGAAATTACCCGCCTACTACAGGTTGGAAAAGATCCTGAAAGAAAAAATTTCCAGGATGAAACCAAACGAAAAATTGCCTTCTGAGAGAGAGTTGATAGCAACGTACGGCGTCAGCAGAACGACTGTCAGGAAGGCTCTGGAGGATCTGGAGAGAGAAGGGTTGATAAAGAAAATTCCGGGGAAGGGGACCTTCGTTTCAGAGCCGAGTACTATAGAGTACCTGACAGCTTTAAAAGGGTTTTCAAGGGAGATGCTCGAGCTGGGATACAAACCTTCCAGTCAAGTTTTGGATCATAGGTCGATAAAAGCTGATGAGGAGATTGCAAGGATATTCAATATATCTCCAGGAGAGAGAGTGATGCGCCTGAAAAGGATAAGGTACATGAACGGTCTACCGGTTGCTGTCCAAGATGCCTACATAAATCTATCTGTGGATGAGAAGCTGAAAAGGTTATTGAATAAAGATTTCAACGGTTCCGCATCTCTGTACATGGAGATAGAAAAGCTCGGCCTTGAACTCTCAAATGCGGAAGAAGAGATGAGAGTCGTCAAGATGCCAGGAACCTATGCAAAACTACTCGATACCAAAAAGGGGGAATGCGCTCTCTTCAGAATCAGAAAAACCTATACATCAGATGGAAAGTGTATTGAATACGTCAGATCCTTTTACAGGGGAGATAGATACGTATTCAAATTTTATCTAACGAAGCAATAGGGGGTCTAAAGATGGATCATTTCGATAGTTACAAAGCTGTTATCATCGAAAAACTCGAAAAAATTGTAGAGAATGAGAGAGATTCCATAAGAAAAGCGGCTGAATTGATCGTGGACACCCTTTTGAACGATGGCAGGGTATACATATTCGGTTGTAATCACTCAGCCATCATACCACAGGAAGTCTACTACAGAGCGGGATCTCTGGCTGTCTATATTCCTCTCTTGATACCTGGACTGAACCTCATAAATACAAAACCCATTCTTTCCACCTTCATGGAAAGGAACGAGCAATTTGGCAAAGATATAGTGCAGTCCTCCAAGATAAAGGAGAAAGATGTTGTGATCATCGTATCGACCTCTGGAAGAAATCCTGTCCCTGTAGCTTTTGCTCTTGAGGTCAAGAAAATCGGCCCCAAGATAATCGTGATAACTTCAAAGAAATTCTGCAAGTCTTTCCCCTCAAGGCACAGTTCAGGAAAGACCTTGCTTGATATACCACCAGATGTGGTGATAGATAACTTTGCAGATCCAGGAGACGTCTCAGTTGAGGTGGAGAATAAGAAGATGGGACCTGTTTCAACTATAACGGGTGTTTTCATAATACATTTGATATCCATGACCGTCGCAGATCTCATGGCAAGACAGGGGATCGATCCTCCCGTTTTTGTCAGCTCAAACGTTCCTGAGGGTGATAAAGTGAACAAGAAACTTTCAAAGGAATTTGAGGATTTTCTCAAATTGCCGTAGGAGGTTCAAATTTTGGAGATATTGATGACGGTGGATGTGGGTACGAGCAGAACCAAGGTTGCCATTTACGATGCCAATGGGAAGGTAGTTTATAAAGATTCGGAAACACATGTTTCGAATGGAGGTATAACTGAGCAGGATCCCAATGTGTGGTGGGAAGAAACCGTCAGATTGATCAAAAAAGTGATCAGTCAGACAAATCTGAAACCTCATGTCATAGGTCTTTCTGGAAACATGCATGCACTTCTACCTGTGGACGGAAAAGGCGATCCTGTGAGAAAAGCCATACTTTGGAACGATACTAGGACGGAGCAAGAAGCTCACATATTGAAGAAAAGATTTGGAGAAGATGAACTGATCAACCGCTTCCTCAATATTCCCATACCTGGATTCCCTCTTCCAAAGATCATCTGGATGAAGGAACAGGAGAGAGAGTTGTACGAGAAGACATATAAATTCATTCAACCCAAGGATTTCATCGCTTTCAAACTCTGTAGAGAGATTTTCACAGATTACAGCGATGCATCAGGAACTTTTGCTTTCAACATAAGAAAGAAATGGTGGGATGAAGAGATCTTAAGAGAATTAAAAATAGATCCTTCCAAATTTCCAGATGTAGTGGGGAGTTTTACAAAAATCGGGAGTGTTTCGAAGGAAATCTCCCGTGAATTGGGTCTACTGGAAGGCACTCCCGTTGTCATAGGTGCGGGTGATCTCATAACTTCGGCCGTTGGAAGTGGCGTCGATGAAGAAAGCATCGCTCTGGTTGTGGGAACAGCAGGGCAAGTCCTCACAATCTCCAAGGACGTATTCTCCGATATCTTGGGAAAGATATTCGTCTTCCTGCATACGGATCCCGATACCTTCCTTTACCTTGGAACGGTTCCTGCAGGGGGGCATTCGTGTGAATGGTTCGCTCGAAGGATACTTAAGGTATCCCTAAAGGAGTTCTTCGACCTGGCGGAAAGATCCCCAAAGGGATCCAATGGGTTGATATTCCTTCCATTCATACAGGGAAGTGGGACACCTTTCATGAATTACGAGGTAAGGGGATCCTTTCACAACCTATCAGATACCACGACCTGTGAGGATTTCTGCAGAGCCACTATCGAAGGGGTTGTGTTTTCACTGAAAGCCTCGATGGATTGCATGGAAAATGTTCTGGGAAAAAGGAAAAGATTGATACTCCAATCTCTCGCAGCTAGAGAGAAGATCTTTCTAGAAACTATCGAAGGTTTGCATGAAGGTGAAATACTGATACCTGAGGATCCAGACGCTTCCCTTCTGGGCGCGGCTATCATAGCAGGAGTGGGTATTGGTATATTCAGAGATCTAAGAGAAGGATACAAGAAGATGATCAAGTACACAAGTACTATGAGAGTATCAGAGGTATCCAACGCATTGAAGGAAAATTATGGAATATTCATAAATCTGGTAAATCATCACATCCAAGGGAGGGGTGATCATGGTTAAAAAGTTGGTTCTGTTCCTGTTGATAGGTCTGATTCTAGGTGTTGGTTTTTCAAAAACAACCATCGTTTTCTGGCATCACGAAGCTCCAGCCCATAGGGTTGCTGCCTTTCAAAAGGTCATAAAACTCTTTGAGAAAGAAAATCCAGATATCAAGGTCGTACAGCAAGTTATACCCTGGGGAGATGCATGGCCCAAGACACTCGCAGCGATTCAGTCTGGAACGACCCCCGATTTTCAATTCTCGATCCCAGAGCTCACAATAACGGCTTACCAGGCAGGTGCACTCGTTCCCGTTGATGACATCATCAAGGAAATCGATGAAAAGTACGGTTACATAAAATCACAGCTTGCACCGTACAAATTCGATGATCATTACTGGGGAGTTCCCATTTGGACGATGCCCATGGTGCTTCTTTACAGACCGAGTTACCTGGAAAAGTACCTTGGAACGAAAGAACCTCCTAAAACCTGGAACGGACTTCTACTCGCAGCTCAGAAGATAACGCTCCTCTCATCAAAGGAAGGGGAGACGATATACGGAATAGGTCTTACAGCAGGAAACAATTTGTGTACACAGGAGCAAGTCTACACGATCATGAGCAACGTCGGTGTCGAAGTTTTTGATAAGGATGGTAATCTGACTTTCAACACGCCCCAGACTCTGAGAGCAGTTGAATTCTACAAAGACCTTTTCAAATTCTCACCACCTGGTGCCACTGGATGGGCTTGGGGAGAGATAGAGATGAACTTCACAGCGGGAAAGATCGCGATGATGCCCTATTTTGGAGGACTACAGAAGAGGTTCTATGAACTCAAGAATTTCGATCTG
>Ga0190361_1000027_pt1 | contig 61266 bp, 48 predicted proteins | sample 48721845_MG_FD_161273 | JGI IMG/M metagenome (GOLD analysis project Ga0190361, IMG submission 161273) | Hydrothermal vent microbial mat bacterial communities from Southern Trench, Guaymas Basin, Mexico - 4872-18-4-5_MG | ecosystem: Environmental > Aquatic > Marine > Hydrothermal vents >... | reverse complement strand
TCTTTTAGAAGAGCGGGTATAACTCAGCGGTAGAGTACGAGCTTCCCAAGCTCGGAGTCGCGGGTTCGAATCCCGTTACCCGCTCCAGTCTCTCCGGGTTTTCTTTCCCTGCAGTGAGGAGGAATAATTAAGTGGGGGATAGACACATGACTTCCAGGAAAACTTGGTATCTGCTGGTTGACCGGACTCCTAAAGATGGCCGCTGGAATATGGCTGTCGATGAATTTCTCTTTCGTCAGGTTCAGCAAGCTCCTCTTACTTATCTCCGTTTTTATGCGTGGGATAAGCCTACGGTTTCCCTTGGCTTCTATCAGAAGACCGAAAAGGTGCTTGACTTGGAAGTTTGCCGTCGACAGGGAGTAGATATTGTTAGGCGGATGACCGGAGGTAAGCTAGTGCTTCATCACGAGGAGGTCACTTATGCCGTGGCCTCTTCCGAAGCGGATATATTTTCAGCTTCATTGAAGGAGTCATATCGCTTGGTTTCCGAAGCTTTGATTTTAGGTTTGAAAAGATTAGGGCTGGAGGCCAATCTGGCTTCGGCCACACCAGAGAATTATAAACGGGGGAATTTACCTTGCTTTTCTTTTCCTGCTCAAGATGAGATTGAAATTAAAGGGAAAAAGTTAATCGGGAGTGCCCAGAAAAGAGTCGGCCAAACCTTTCTTCAGCACGGTTCGATTCCTTTGAGAAACAACACCAGCTTACTTCAATTATTAACACCGAAGAGAGACGATGGCCAATCGTCCCTCAAAATGATTTCCTTGGAAGAGGCTCTGGGGAGAGTGATTGAATTTGATGAAGTGGTGGCAGCTTTAATTAGTGGCTTCTCGGAATACTTTAATGTTGAAATTCGCCCCAAAGTGTTGACTGAAAAAGATCGGGAAGAGATCTATCACCTAGAAAGAGAAAAGTATGGTAATCCCGATTGGGTCTTTCAGCGGTAAATATGGGGTGAGATCTTTATCCTTCCCCTGAGGAAAATATTAACTTCTGGTCTCTGCCTATTTAAAGATTTTTCAAAAGACTGTTGATTGGGGTAAGCTTCCTAAGCACATACTAACTTTTAGGCCTGTTTCCAGCTTTTCCCAGAGCTACTGATTGGGGTCAGCGGGCTTTTCCACATCGCCCGCTTGACCAAAACCGCGTTTTTCAAGAACTAGCTATTATAGTCAACCCTTTAATTTGGGTCCGAGAGCCGATGAAAAGTTGTCCTTTGAACTTCCTCCGGGGAAGCCGGCTTTTTCTTGTCTTTCCTCTTTTGTTGGGTAATTACCCTGATTCTTAAGGCCCTCCTTATTCAAAAAGGCCAGCCCTTGTCTGAGCTTCTTCAGGCAAAGTAGAGGGTGAAGATCGACCCCTCAAGGAGGGCTCTGGCTTGAGGTGCCCTCTGGTTTGATTTTTTCCTTGGCCCGTGTTAGGATTTAGACTCCGGGATTTAAAATGAATGAAGTTCAAGAACTGGCCAAATTAGAACTGGCAGATCTACCTCCTTTAACCCCAATTTTTTTTGATGACCTTCGGCATAATGTTTTAAAGAATCTTCATCTAGAACTTGGTTCGGGCCCGGTCTTATATTTGCTTTCACCTTCTTACACGGTGATCAACCCTACCCCTAATGAGACCATTACCGATTTCATTCAGCGCAAGGGCGGAGTTTTGAATTATCTAAAAGAATATATTGTCCGAAATCTAGCTGTCTATTCAGTTCTATTGGATGTGAATTCTTATTTTATTGAACAAAACAACTTTCTGGTTTTAGCTCGTCTGCGGGAGAGGGATTCCGAGGGAAAGAGATATGAAATAAAATTTTACACCCATTCTCCCCGGGAGCTTTTAACTAATTATTCAGACAAAATTTATATCGGTCGAGATTTTATTGATCTTTTCCAGTTCAGACGGAAATATCTAGGAGTCCGAGAGTTTATAAATTCTTTAAAAGATCAATATGAGAACTTGATTGACCGAGCCCAGGAAAAAATGCGTCATCCTCTTCGCTATAAATCATTTTTTCAAGAAATTAAAGAATATCTGAATGATTTGCTGAATGAAAGTCACAATATTCTTCAGTCATTGCCGCCTTATTTGGATTATGAAAAGTTAACCAGCAAAGATCTAGTCGAAATTAACGCTCAATATCGAAGTATCAAACATTATTTGATTGAATTGTATGATGAGGTCTGTGAGTTTGAAAATCTGCTTCATTTCCGCCGGGAAATAGATTTTGCCCGCTATGTGACTAAATATAAGAAAGATTTGGGTAATTTGATTGCTTTTTTTGAAATAAAGATTAACGGAGAACTTTGCAGCCGAATTTATGATCTGAAATCTTAGGCGGGAGTTTTCCCTTCAGCCAATTAATCGTCAGTCAATAATGCCTCAGGCAAAATCCCATTTTTGATTCCTAAACATAATTTGTGAAGGATGGCGGCCGGACCTTAACTTTTTCGATTTTCTTGAATTTCGTTTGAACGACCTGATTACTCTTTATATCTGCCCTCCAAAGAGGTTTGTTAGATAAAATTCAGCTCACAAAGGAGGAGATTTTTATTGTTTTCCCTTCTTGGGGCAAGAGATTAAATGACCAGAAGAGGTCCTTGAGTCAAAAGGTATCTCTTATCTTTCAATAAGCATTTTTCTTTGGTTAGGCCTATTTCTCAAGTTGTCGCGCTGTTGGTTCTTTTTCGATAATCTGAAAAGAGATTTACTTCACCTCTGGTTTGAATCTCAATAATTATCGGGGAGAGGGAGTTTTTATTTTTTGGGAGAGGGCGAAACGATCACCTTTTCGTAACTGGTTTTGATTTCTATTTTTTCTTTGTTTTTTTCTTGGAGGAAGGCCTCCAGATAGGAAGTTCCATTAGTAATTGATAATTGAGGAGGAAGGTCTAGTTTCCAGATGATTTGGCCGCCTTGGTTAATTATTCTTAAGGGCACTCGTAATTCTTCTGGCCAGACAAAAAAGATACGGGTGTAGTTTGCGTTGATTCTCAGGAGGCCTTTTATTTCTTGGGGAGCTAGGTAAATCGAGTTATGGGCCAGCTCAAGGTTTGTCTGTTGTTGGAAAGCTATCCGCCTCAGGTCAACGTCCCGATAGCTGGTCTCTAAATCCAAAGTATCTCCCTGAGCGTCTTGGATAGTGACCTCGAGATTTTTTCCGCGAATCTGGATATTCCCTTGGGAGTCAATAATTTTTAGCCCGCCGTAGGAGTTAAGAATCTCTAAGTTGCCCTGATTTTGAATTATTTGGATATTTGAATTTTTGGTATCAATCATAGCTCCTTGAATGTTGACCAAGGAGATGGGCTGATAAGAAGTTTCTATTTGACAGAAGTTGTGAAAATTCACACCTTTTACCTGGCTATGGTGAGCTTCAATAGTTATGGCACCCTGGATGTCATCCAGGTAAAGAGGTCCATAACGGTGGTTAATTAAAACAGATTGGCCAATCTGTTTGACTTTGACCGAAGAATGGCGACTTTTTATAGTTAGTTTTTGGCCAATATTTTGGACGACTACCTGTTTATAAGAATTATTTATTTCCACCTCGCCGGCGATGTTAGTGGCTTCTACTGCGCCGTGAGGATTATTGACTATTGCCGCGGCCACATCTTCAATCCTGACCAAGCCATAAGAATTTTTAAGATTAACTTTAAGGAAGCGGGGAATAAGCAATTGGAAGTTTGTTTGGACCCGAGGGGCAGAAAATTCATCTCGGTTGCTGGTCACCAATAATTGCGAACCATTAATGGTGGCGAGGGGATGAAGTTGAAGAGCTATCTGTTGAGCCTCTTCCCGGGTTTTAGCTTTAATTATCTTGGTCAAATGGATGACCACTTTTTCCTCATCGGTGCCAATTAAGCTAATTTTGCCTCGGTAATTACTCAGGGCTAAGGTCTCAGGAAAAGGAGGATTAAGGCGAATCTCTTCACTGAATTCATACTCAGGAAAAGGGAAAATTGACCAGCTATCTAAATGGAGAGCCAAATCCAGTTGTCCTTTTTCGTAGAGAGAAAAAGCGATTCCTAGGAAGAGAATAAGTAAGAGAACCAATATTTCTCTTCCTCTCATTTCTGCTATTCTCCTTTTTCTTCAAAAGATGTGGTTAATTCTTTCTTTTTTCTCTTTTTTAATTCTTGCCAACCTAAATAGAGTTTTTGTGCTCCCCAAATGATTAAAATCAAGGGCCATAGCTGGGCCAGGATGCGCCAAACATTTATATCTAGATTATAGAGAAGAAAAATTAAACCGATGACCACGAGGATAATTCCCCAGATGAAAGCTTCGTTGCTTCGATGCTGAGTCATTATTCCTCCTTTTTTCGGAGAGATTCATATAACATTTTGACTCCAATGGCGATAACTAGAAGAGGCCAGAAATCAAAGATAAGACTGTAACTGATAAGATCGAAGTTAGCCAAGAGAAAGAGTATTCCGAGGATGATAAGGAGAATGCCCCAGAAGATAGATCCAGTAGGAATGGTCTGGGGAATTTTTTCTTCAGGGGGAATCTCTCCGTTGATTACTAAGCGGTTGATGGCTTTAGCGGTTTGGACAGATTCAATGACTTGAAAAAAGTAGAAACCGGCCAAGAGAATCGCAATAAAGGGTTGAGCCTGGGATTCAGCTTGTAAACTGATTAGTCCGGCGAAAATAATGATGTAAAGAATTCCTTTGAGATATTGACGATTATAGAGGGCTCCTGTGCCGGGGAAGATGAAGGCCAAAAATCCGGCCAAGAAAGGTGATTTTAATGATCTTGGAGTCATCGGTCTTTGTATTTGTTGTTCGGTCATATTTGCCTCCTAATATCTATCTAAGAAACAAAGTCAATCTTTTGGTTTTTCTTCTTTTAAGCTCTGAATGGGGATTTTGAGGGAATCACCGACTTTTTCCAGGTTGACAGTGAGGTATTCGGCTTTGGTCACCAGCCGGGAAATTCGGTGGTAACCCAGGTGGAATTGTTGATTTAGATAATTGACCAGAGCTTGCCGGTTGGGCATCAGTGAATAGAAGGAAATAGCCAAAAGCAGAGAAGCCAAGGCGGCTGTAAGTTGCTGGGGAAGAGGATGACTCAAGAGACGATGCCAGGAAAACCGCCGTCTTTTCTGGGTGGCTGGGAGCTGATAAAGATTTTCCACCAAAGAAGGAGGTATAGTAATTTGAGGCATTTTCTGAAGAGATAATCTGACCTCCTGGAGGGCCAGGAAAAGCTGTCGACAGTTTGAACACTGCTGAAGATGTTTTTCTATGGCCTCAGCTTCGGGCGGGTTTAAATATCCCTCCAAGTAGTCATTTAATTTTTCTTCTATCTGTTGACACCTCATGGGAGTCCTCCTTTTTCTGGCCGACGGTCAGCCAAAAGTCTGGCTAGCTGCAATCGTCCTCGGTTGATTCGGGATTTAACTGTGCCCACCGGAATGTTCAATATTTCCGCCACTTCCTCGTAGGTTTTTCCCAAAATATCAAAGAGAATAATACTCAGTCTGACTTCTGGACTTAATTGGTCCAAAGCCTGCCAGACAAGAGTTTGAACTTCCTTACGAGCTAGATTGTTTTCTGGACTTAACTCACTGGCTTCAGTCAGCAAATTTTCATCTAATTCCTGTCGCATTGATTTAGCTTTTTTCTCCCGTCGGTAGCGATCAATTAAATGATTTCTGGCTAGGGTCAACAGCCAGGCGGTGAAATTCATTTCTTCTTTATATTTCTTGATAGAGGAAAATAGTTTGAGAAAAATCTCCTGGGTTAGGTCCTCGGCTTCTTCACGAGTACCAGTAAAGTGATAAGCAAGGTTAAAGATTTGCGGAGCATAGGTGTTAACCATCATTTTCCAAGCACTTTCGTCGCCTTGGAGACAAAGCGAAATAAGTTTTGCTGTTTCCAATTTTTCACATTTTAATTAACGAGAGTGGCGGAAAAATAGTTCGCTTTAATGAACTACTATTTTCCCCATTTTCCAAGCCAAATATACTTCATTCTTCTTCAAAATTAAAGACTCATCTTTCCTGCTTCCTCCGCTAGAGCTGCGACCTGTGGGCTTAATCCCTTGGAGTCGGGGCTTTGCTTTTCACCAGTCCTCGCTTAAGCAAGAGCTGGTCGTCATTGAGGTGGTGGTCATTGAAGGAGTCGGTCTTCGATTTTCACTTTAAGCCTGGTAGGCCTTTGACTAGCCTGCCATGGGGCTTTTTCTAGGCAATAAAAAGTCAGGTTTACATTGGAGTCAGAGATAAAGAAGGAGGAGAAAAAGCTTAAAAAAGTCTATAAGAGCGAATGAATAATTTTTCTATTGGCTAATTTTCAATCAAAGGTGCCAGGTGAAGACGTGGCTCCAATTCAATTGCATGATTAAGGCCCCGGCCGCCCTCTGCCAGGGTCTTTCTTGACTTCTTAAATCTTCTGTGAGAGGATAATGACTCACATAATTCATGCTCTATAATCAGGTTGGACTAAATTTTGTTTGCCTGTCTTTATTTTCCCTTTCCTCTATCTTTTTTAAATTTATTTCGAGGAGGCTTATATGGTTGGCATTGTAGGTTACGGGGCCTATATTCCCCGCAACCGGATCAAAGTTGAAGAGATTGCTAAAGTCTGGGGGGCGGATGCTCCCTCTTATAAGCGGGGATTGTTACTGGAAGAAAAGTCAGTTCCATCCCCTGATCAAGATACGGTGACCATGGCTGTGGAAGCCACCAAAAACGCTCTCAAAAGAGCCCAGATTGATCCCTCCCAGATTGGCGCTGTCTATGTAGGTTCAGAATCACATCCTTATGCCGTCAAACCCAGTGGGACTATCCTGGCGGAAGCTATTGGCGCCACCCCTGTGGCCCATACCGCTGACTATGAATTCGCCTGCAAGGCGGGCACCGAAGGCATGTTCGTCGCCCAAAGTCTGGTTAAGGCCGGTGAAGTAGAGTATGCCTTAGCTGTGGGAGCTGACACTTCTCAGGGAGCTCCCGGGGATGCCTTGGAGTACTCAGCTGCAGCCGGGGCGGCCTCCTTTATTTTCGGCCGGAAGGATTTGCTGGCAGAAATTCTCTACACTCACACTTTTATGACTGATACACCTGACTTCTGGCGGCGGGAGCATCAATATTATCCTCGCCATGGTGGTCGTTTCACCGGTGAACCAGCCTATTTCAAACATATCGTCAGCGCCGGACAGGGTATTCTGGAAAAGAGCGGTCTGAAACCCGCGGATTTCAAATATGCGGTTTTTCATCAACCCAACGGCAAATTTCCTCTAAAAGCAGGGCGATTGCTGGGTTTTTCCCGGGACCAGCTGACCACCGGTTTGTTGGTTAATAAGCTGGGTAACACCTATTCAGGTTCTTCTCCTCTGGGATTGACAGCTATTCTAGATGAAGCCCAGCCAGGAGATTTAATCTTTATGGTCTCCTTCGGGTCTGGAGCTGGTAGTGATGCTTTCATTTTTAAAGTCACCTCCCGAATCGATGAGGTCAGAGATTTAGCCCCCAAGACCCGGTATCTCCTGGAGAAACGGAAATTTTATCTTGATTATGGTACTTACGCCAAGTACCGACGAAAGATCATTAAAGCCGAGTGAAGGAGGCGAGGATGAGAGAAGTGGCTATTCTCGGTGTTGGCTTAAATAAGAAATGGGGAGAGCTTTGGGATAAATCCCTGCGGCAAATTTTTGTGGAGGCTGCTTTGGCGGCTTTGGATGATGCTGGCGTAGATAAGTTGGATTCAATGTATATCGGCTCCATGTCCTCCGGCCTGTTTGTCGGCCAGGAACATATCAGCTCCTTATTGGCCGATTATTTAGGTCACACGCCCATCCCGGCTACTCGGATTGAAACAGCTTGTGCTTCCGGGGGAGCCGCCGTGAGGCTGGGTTTTATTGAAGTCGCCTCAGGAATGAGTGATGTAGTTCTGGTCGGGGGAGTGGAAAAAATGACCGATGTCACCGGCAGCGAGGCCACTTACGCCCTGGGAACAGCGGCTGACCAGGAGTATGAAGGCTATCACGGCCTGACTTTTCCCGGCTTATATGCTTTAATTGCCCGAGCCCACATGGAAAAGTATGGCACTACCCGGGAACAACTGGCCCTGGTGGCAGTCAAGAATCATCGTCATGGGGCAATGAATCCCGTGGCTCAATTCCCCTTTGAAATTACCGTGGAAGGTGTTTTAAATTCGGTGCTGGTGGCTGACCCACTGCGGATACTTGATTGTTCCCCCATAACCGATGGAGCAGCCGCAGCTATTCTTTGTCCAGTGGAAATGGCCCGTTCACTGGGTAAACCTGTGGTGAAAATTATCGGTTCGGGCCAGGCCACCGATAGTATCGCTTTAGCCCAAAGGAAAGATATTACCTGGTTGGAGGCCACTTATCAGGCCGCCAAACAAGCTTACCAAATGGCTGACAAGACCCCGGCCGATATTGACGTGCTGGAAGTCCATGATTGTTTTACCATTGCTGAAATTTGTGTGCTCGAAGCCTTGGGGATGGTGGATAAAGGAGAGGGCGGTCGGGCCACTGAAGCTGGCTGGACCAGCCTAGAAGGTAAGATGCCGGTTAATCCCAGTGGTGGGCTGAAGGCCAAAGGTCATCCCGTGGGGGCCACGGGTGTGGCTCAAATAGTGGAAATAGTCAGACAACTCCGAGGTGAAGCCGGACAGCGACAGGTTAAAGGGGCCCGCCTCGGGTTGACTCAGAATATGGGTGGGACCGGCGGCAGTTCGGTTGTTCATATTTTAGCCAGGGAAGATTAAGGAGGGTATCATGCCGACACCAGCTAAATATTGGCGAGAAATTCCTCAAAGATATCGCCTGGAAGCGGCTAAATGCCAGGCGTGTGGGCAAGTCTATTTTCCCCCCCGCCAAGTTTGTGCTCTTTGTGGTTCCCGGAAATTTTCGCCCACCCGTTTGGCTGAGCGGGGTAAGCTACTGACTTACACTATCATCCGGGTTCCCCCTCATCAATTCACTGACCTGGCTCCCTATGCTGTCGGCATTGCCGAGCTCGAGGATGGCGTCCGCCTCACAGCTCAGATTGTGGATTGTTCCTTTGATGAATTGCGGGTGGGGTTACCCGTAAAACTTGAATTTCGTAAAATTTATGAGGAAGGCCAGGCAGGAATAATTTGCTACGGGTATAAATTTGTGCCCGAATGAAACCATTTTTCTTGAGATGGAGGACCCAGCAGAAGAAAAAATGTTCTCTAAGAAAAGAAACTAAATTTTATTTTCTCTGAGAAAACAAATAAGCCAAATTGACTCAAAAAATTTTCTCTAAGAAAAAAAATTGGAGGGAACAGAAGAAATTGATAAAGTAAATTCTCTTTGGTTGAAAGATAAAAGGTTATTCTTTTCTCCATTTGACATCATCACTGGGAGGGTCAGGAAGAGAAGATGATGGACTTAAAAAGAGGCTTTCTGAGAAAAAGTCCGCGGGGGGAGAAATGAATTGTCTGGTTCAGCTCAAGTCTTTGAGTCAATCACTTGAGAAGATTGGGGTTAAGGGTCTTTTTCCCAGAGATGAAGGTTGTTTTCCTAAGGGGTTTCAGCCGGGCCTTATGAGTGAACTCAGGAAAGAAAAAACAAAAACATTCTCTGGTCATTTCTCTCTTGAAGAGAAAGTTGAGCCTGGTTTATGATGAAGGCAATGAGTAACTTAATTAAAATATCCGTTAAAATACCCCGGGGGTCTGGGCCAGAAAGGAGGGGCAATGTTTCGTCTGAAAAGTCAAATTGATACCAAAAGTGAAGAATTTCGGCGAAATTATGAGCATATGAAACAACTGGTGGCCACCTATAAAGAAAGGTTAGCCCGTGTTCAGGCCGGGGGTCCCCCAAAATATCGGGAATTGCATAAATCCCGGGGAAAACTTTTAGTGCGGGAGAGGCTAGAGAAGTTATTTGACCGCAACACACCTTTTCTGGAATTAAGCCCTCTGGCGGCCTACGATATGTATGACAATCAGGCGCCCGGAGCGGGCCTGGTCACCGGTATCGGTGTCGTCCACGGTCGGGAAGTCCTGGTGGTGGCCAATGATGCTACCGTCAAAGGGGGGACATATTTCCCCATGACCATTAAAAAGCATGTCCGGGCTCAGGAGGTAGCGCTGGAGAATCGACTGCCCTGTATTTACCTGGTGGATTCAGGCGGAATTTTTCTGCCCCACCAGGCCGGAACTTTTCCGGATAAGGAACATTTCGGCCGGATATTTTACAATCAAGCCCGGATGTCGGCCCTGGGTATTCCCCAAATCTCGGTGGTCATGGGTTCCTGTACCGCTGGCGGAGCTTATGTGCCGGCCATGAGTGATGAAACCGTAATTGTCCGCCAGCAGGGCACCATTTTTATCGGTGGTCCGCCCCTGGTTAAAGCCGCCACAGGGGTCGATGTTACTGATGAAGAACTGGGCGGGGCGGATGTCCATTGCCGTATTTCAGGGGTATCGGATTACTATGCTTTAAATGATGAACATGCTTTGCAGATCGCCCGCAATATCATTGAAACACTGGACCGACCGGCCAAGTTTCCCCTGGATATAGCTCCGCCGGAAGACCCTTATTATGACCCTGAAGAAATCTATGGAATTGTCCCCACCGATTTGCGCAAACCATTTAATATCAAGGAAATAATCGCCCGGCTGGTGGATGGCAGCCGCTTTCAGGAGTTTAAAGAACTTTACGGCCAGACTCTTGTCTGCGGTTTTGCCCGGATTATGGGCTATCCAGTGGGGATTTTAGCCAATAACGGGGTGCTTTTTTCGGAAAGTTCGCTCAAAGGGGCTCATTTTGTTACTTTATGCGCTATGCGCAAGATTCCTTTAATTTTTCTTCAGAATATCACGGGCTTTATTGTTGGCAAAGAGTATGAACATGGTGGCATCGCCAAGGATGGGGCCAAGCTGGTTCACGCCGTGGCCAATGCCGAGGTGCCCAAATTTACAGTGATTATCGGTGGTTCCTATGGAGCTGGCAACTACGCTATGTGTGGCCGGGCTTACGGCCCCCGCCTGTTATGGATGTGGCCCAACGCCCGCATCAGTGTTATGGGCGGCGAGCAGGCGGCTCATGTTTTGTTGACTGTGAAAAAGAAACGTCTCGCCCAGCAGGGCCAGGCCATGACGCCAGAGGAAGAGCAGGAGTTTATCCGCCCGATTCTCGAGAAATATGAGCATGAAGCCAGTGCTTACTACAGTACCGCTCGTCTCTGGGATGACGGCATCCTGGACCCTCTGGAAACAAGAGAAGCTCTGGCCTTAGGCATTGCCATGAGCTTGAACGCCCCCATCCCGGATTATAAGATGGGCATTTTCAGGATGTAATTATGAAAGAGACAGACTATCAAACAATTAAGGTTATTCAGGAAAAGGCGGTGCTTTTTCTTGTTTTAAACCGACCCGAGGTTCATAATGCTTTTAACATTCAGATGATTAATGAGATGCACCGGGCCTTTCAGCAGGCTGTGGCCGATGAGTCCGTTCGAGTAGTGATACTTACCGGCGAGGGCAAGTCCTTTTGCGCCGGGGCTGATTTGAACTGGATGCGGGAAATCATTAATTTTTCTTTTGACCAGAATTTGGATGAATCCCGCCGGGTGGCGGCCCTGTTGCACCAGATCTACGCCCTCCCCAAGCCGGTGCTGGCCCTGGTAAACGGGGCGGCTATCGGGGGCGGGGTTGGTTTTGCCTGTGCCTGTGATGTGGTGGTGGCTTCAGAAAAAGCCCGCTTTGGCTTGAGCGAGGTGAAAATCGGTTTGGTGCCGGCGGCTATTTCACCTTATGTTATCCGGCGGATCGGTGAAGCTCAGGCCCGACGTTATTTTTTAACCGGGGAGAGAATTTCGGCTGAGCGGGCGCTGGAGATCGGTCTGGTCAATGAGGTTGTGCCGGCGGAGGAGTTGAGAAAAAGAGGTCGGGAGATGGCCAATTTGCTTCTTTCCTCAGGTCCCCGGGCTATGGCTAGCTGTAAAGAACTTCTGTTTAAAGTGCCGGGTATGTCTCTGGAGGAAGCCAAAGAATTTACCGCCCGGATGATTGCTGAGTTGAGGGTCAGCCAGGAGGGTCAGGAGGGTATGGCTGCTTTTCTGGAGAAGCGTCCGCCCCGCTGGGCGATTAAAATGGACTCGGATGAAGTTTCATAATTAAGGAGAGGCGGGATGTTTAGCAAGATATTGGTGGCCAACCGAGGGGAAATAGCCGTGCGGATTATGCGAGCCTGCCGGGAACTGGGCGTGGCCACAGTGGCTGTTTATTCTGAGGCGGACCGGGGGGCTCTCCATGTTCAGGTGGCTGATGAGGCGGTCTTCATCGGACCGGCGCCGGCTCTCGAGAGTTATTTAAATATGGAGCGGCTGGTGGAGGCGGCTCACCACACCGGGGCCGAGGCTATTCACCCCGGTTACGGTTTTTTGGCGGAAAATCCCGAATTTGTCCGCCTCTGTGAAGAAGCCGGCCTGGTGTTTATCGGGCCCGACTCCAAGGCTATGGCCCTGGTGGGCGATAAAATCCGGGCCCGTCAGGTAGTGGAAGAGGTTGGAGTGCCAATTATTCCGGGCATGAAAAAATCCTTCCCCAATTTGGAAGATTATCGGCAGGCTGCCCAGGAGATAGGTTATCCGGTCATGATCAAAGCCTCAGCTGGCGGTGGGGGCAAGGGCATGCGGATTGTCTACCAGGAAGAAGATTTACTGCCGGCTTTGGAAGCGGGTCAGCGGGAAGCCAAAGCCGCCTTTGGTGATGAAGCGGTCTATCTAGAAAAATATCTGGAAGAACCCCGGCATGTAGAGTTCCAGGTGCTGGCTGACCATGAGGGAAATATTGTCCATCTTTTTGAACGGGAATGCTCCATTCAGCGCCGCCACCAGAAGATTGTTGAGGAGAGTCCATCTCTGGCTCTAGATGATGACCTGCGTTTCCGCATGGGGGAGGCGGCCAAAAAAGTCATGCAGGCTGTGGGTTACACCAATGCCGGCACGGTTGAATTTTTACTGGATAAAGATAAAAACTTTTATTTTCTGGAAGTCAACGCCCGTCTCCAGGTGGAACACCCGGTGACGGAGCTGACCACAGGCATCGATCTGGTTCATCAACAAATAAGAATCGCCGCCGGCCAAAGGCTAAGTTTTTCCCAGGAAGAAATCAACCAGCGGGGACATGCTCTCGAGTGCCGGATTTATGCCGAAGACCCGGCCAAAAATTTTCTGCCTTCTTCAGGGCGGATTATTTATCTGCGGGAACCCGTGGGTCCGGGTATCCGCCATGATGGTGGCGTCTATGCCGGTTTTGAAGTACCGATTTATTATGACCCGATTCTGGCCAAATTGATTACCTGGGGTGAAACCAGAGACCAGGCTTGCGCCCGCATGAAAAAGGCTCTCGAGGATTATGTTATCCTGGGGATTAAAACCACTATTCCTTTCCTAAGAGAGGTGGTACAGCATCCGGCCTTTCTTGAGGGAAAGATCTCGACTCATTTCATTCCCCGGTATTTTTCCGAATGGCGGCCCCGTCCACCGTCTCCGGAAGGACAGCGTCTGGCCCTTATCGGAGCCGCCTTAAGAGAAATGAAACAGGGGAGAGAGAGAAAGAGACCCACTCAGCTGATGTCAGCCGACCAGGATTTCCTTTCTCCCTGGCAAACTTTGGGGCCCTGGCGCCTGGGAAGGAGGTCTTAAACCATGAATTTTGAGTTTATGGTTGACCAGAAGCGAATTCCAGTGGCTATAGAGAAAACCTCCCAGGGCTGGGAGATAGACCTGGGGGAAGCCAAAGTTGTGGTGGACGCCCACTGGATTTCCGAAAATTGTGTTTCTCTTATTCTTGAGGGTAAGTCTTATACTCTCCATGTAGTTCCGGTGGATAATGGTTACCTTTGTTATGTCCAGGGAGAGCTGTGGTCGCTGGGCCGACCCACTCAGGATTTGGAATATAGCCAGGCTGACCAGGCAGGAGCCGTGGGTGATAAGCTGAAGGTCAAAGCGCCGATGCCGGGCAAGGTGATTAAGATCAATGTCCAGGAAGGAGAGGCCGTTCGGGAAAATCAGACGATGGCGGTGGTGGAAGCTATGAAAATGGAGAATGAAATCAAAGCCGCCCAGGCCGGTCGAGTCAAAAAAATTCTTGTCTCCGTAGGCGAACTGGTGGATGCCGACCGGCCTTTGATAGAGCTGGAGGAGGAGTAGAGTCAGGTGGGGCTAAGATTTAGAACCGGCCGGGCTAACAGAAAGAAGAAAGCAAGGAAGGAAGGAATTTGGGGTTAGGTCTTTACTGGGCACCTTTGAATAACAAAATTTTCTGTCATTTTTTAGCTAGTTTAATCTCAAAACTCCTTCCCCTAACCATTTCTCGCCAGGGTCAAGGGAAAGAGTTAAAGAGGCTAATAGAAAGGGAAATAAAATTCTAAGCCGTTTAGCCCCTAGCTTTTTCTTGGGGAGGGGTTTTCTGGCTGTCAAAGATCCAGGATGAAGACTTAACCCCAGATTCCCATGATTCAAGAATTGAGCTATCTGAGAAAGGAATTAGCTAGAGCAACTATTTTTTATTTCTAAAGGTTATTTATGGTGAACAGGATGGATGAGCAAGAATTGATGGCCCGCCTGCAGCGGAAAGATGAACAGGCTTTTCGAGAGGTTGTCCGACGTTATAAAGATCGGGTGGTTAACTATCTTTGGCAGCTTACCGGAGATTATGAAAAAGCCGTTGATCTGGCTCAGGAGACATTTCTGCGGGTTTTCTTTAAAGCCCATAAATATCGACCAATCGCCCCCCTGGCTTCTTGGATTTATACGATTGCATCGAATTTAGCCAAAACAGAGTTAAGAAGAATGAAGAAGATGGATACAGTTTCTTTTGATGACGTCAAGGATATTTTCATTGAAAAAGAGCCAACTTATAATTCGCCGGAAAAAGACGAGTTGATTCGGACGGTTCGGGCGGCTTTGAATCGCTTAGCTCCCCGGTATCGGATTCCTTTGATTCTTAAAGATTTGGAAGGTTTTTCCCAGGAAGAAATCGCCCAAATTCTGCGCTTGCCTTTGGGAACAGTTAAAGCCCGGATCAGCCGGGGTAGGAATCGTCTAAAAAAAGAACTGGCTAAGGTAGCCGATTGGGGGGCCAGCCAATCAACCGAGGGAGAAAAAAACCATGAAGGAATTAAAGCTACTTAATCAATTTCCACGGGTGAAAGCTCCCCCTGATTTTGAGGAAAAATTATGGGAACGCTATCAGGCCCGCCAAGCTAAACAAGCCAGAAAGAAGCGATTGACTATTATTCTGGGGGGATCTTTGGCCACAGCTGCGGCCGCTTTGTGGCTGGTTTTCTGGTTAGTTTCTCCCTCTCCTCAGGCATTTCAAAGGGTTTCACCAGAGCGGCCTGGCTCGGTCGAAAAATTCAGCTGGCCAAGTTCTACTTCTGAAGTTGTTCCCCTGATTGAGCCGGTGCTGTATACCCATGAATTTTCCTCCTGGCCTCAGCAAAACACTATTTATATATTGGAGCCGATTGCCGCTACCCCTGGAAGACCAATTATGTATTAAAGGAGGGACATCATGATTGATCGGCAACGAGAGATCCATCGCCAGATAGGTTATACCTGGATATTTATTTGGGGTATCTGTTGGCTGGTGGTCGGGGCTCTCTGGACTCCTTCCCTTCAGGGGGAGGAAATCCAGACTCTGGTGAAGAAAGTTGCTCCTTCGGTGGTCCGGGTTGAATCTTTCAACGCCACCCGGAAAGTGGCCACCGGTGTAGTGATTGAAGAAGGGTATATTCTGACCACGGCCCTGATTACTCCCGGAAAGAAAAAAATTTATGTGGTTGATACTCAGGGGCGGCGGACCAAAGCTGAATTGGTTGGTTTTGATCCACTTTCTAATCTCGCTTTAATTAAATCCCAAGTTAAATTACCGCCAATTAAAAAAGGTAAATCAGATTACTTAGGACCTGGCTCTTGGATCGGAGTCGTGGGCCTTTCACCAGAAAACAAGCCCGCTGTCACTCAAGGTATAGTCAGCTCGGTGACTGAGGATCGTCTGCGGTTGAATATCTGGGTTTTCCCAGGTTCCAGTGGTAGTCCGGTGATAGATAAAAAGGGTCGGCTAGTAGGAGTGTTGCGCGGGATTTATTTTGATGAACAGCCAGTTGTTTTTGAATTCAGGGAAAAAGAATTAGTTGGCTCAGGTTATGTCGTCTCTCGAGCCCAGGCACCAGCCTCCGGGATGGCTTTAGCCGTACCGGTGGAGATAGCCGTTAAGGTGGCCCGGAAGATAAAAGACAAGGGGCGAGTCGTCCGAGGCTGGATGGGAGTACGGGTGATAGAAAACGAAGCAGGAGAGGTGGAAATATACGAGGTAGAGAAGGACTCCCCGGCTGAGCTAGCCGGTCTGGAAAAAGGCGATGTCATTCTGGAAGTCGACGGCCGGCAGGTCAATTCTACCCGAGAACTGGCTACTTTAATTCAATTGCGAGACCCGGGCGAGGTGGTCAAGCTTCGTCTGCGTCGCCGGGGCCAGGAGAAGGAAATTGAGCTTCGGCTGGGAGAGTATCCCGAAGAAGACTTCCGTCGTGAATCCGAGAGAAAATTAAGTCGCTGGTTTCCTCAATCCTGGCCTGAATTTCCGCCGCCCACCTTAAAATGGACCTGGAAAAGCCGGCGCTATATCGGTCTTTACCTCCAGGAATTAACCCGGGAACTCTCGGCTTACTTTGGCGTGAAAGAAGGTCGGGGTCTGCTGGTGAGTCGGGTAGAGGAGGGCAGTCCGGCCGATGAGGCGGGCCTTAAAGTTGGTGATGTTATTCTTCGCGCCGATGGCCGTCGGGTAGAAAAAGTTGAGGAGCTGAGTCGGATTGTTCAAGGCAAGGAAGAGGGAGAGAAAATTGAGATAGAATTTCTGAGAGACAAAAAATTGAAAAAGGTCGAAGTTGAAGTGGCTGAGGAGAAAGGTTCCTTTGGAGCCTGGTTCAACTGGGAGGTGAAACCCCGTTTCCGGGAACATCTTTCTCGCTGGAGTAAAGAAACCCGGAAGGTCAGTCAGGAAACGTGGTCTAAGTGGCAGCAGAAAATGAGGGAAATTAGTAAAAAGGCGGAGGAAAATCTGACCGAGCTTTCCCGGAAATTAAAAGAGATGTCCCAGGAGAATTTGTTTTCGCCCGAGAAATTAGTGAAACAGAGACTCCGGGGATTACGGGTTTGATCGGCTCCTGATTCTCAAAAAAAGGGGAAGGCCGGTCGACCTTCCCCTTTGTCTTTAGATCGCAGTGGAGGATCCGTGGAGGTGTCGGTCGGGGACTAACCACAGTAATTCTCATAATAACAAGTAGTTAACCTTATTTTAGTTTCCAAGAATTATCCTTAGAGCCCTTTTTGCCTCTTTAATTCATGGTACTGATAAGTCCTCAAGCTACTCAGGGTGTCAATAATCAAGGTATCAGTCAATACTCAAGGTGTCAGACACCCTTTGCCTTTTTATGGGTAAAGTCAACTTCTAAATATATCTCTCCAGGGTGTCAATATATCTTCATGGTGTCAGACAATCTTTATCCATGTCCTCCATAGGGTGTCTGACACCTTGAGTATACCTTGAGTGTAACAGTATAAAGGGTGTCAGACATTTTTCAGTGTAAAGGGTGTCATGTAAAGGGTGTCAGACACTTTGATTATCTATAATAATAATAACAATAAATTAGCCTCATTACCCTCTAAGAATGGCTTTAAGTCTGATTTTGACCCCAACCTCAAAAGTTGTTGATATTTTAAGCTTAAGTTTTATTTACTCAAACGAACTTCGTTGTTTCCAGGAGCTAGATTTTTCTAGAATAGAGCCACTTAATTTTCGTTAATTGGACACCAAAATTTCGAACGACCGAAAATTTTCAAACTTCTTTTTCCTCTCGGAAAAAGTGAACGAGGGGAGTTAAAATTAACAGATGTCTTTACTCATCAAATAAATGATTTATTCGCCTCAAAGAAAAAGAACATTTATTTTTAGTTGTCCAGATTACTCAGAACCTGCCAAGAATTATTTAGCCTTGTTTGGCTTAGAATTCAGCCACAGCTGGGTGAAGAAATCTATCTCCTCGGAAGAGAGACGATGCCGGCTCCAGTTGTTCTCCAGATGACGTTGGCGGAGAGCTTCATAAAGAATGATGCCTACTGAAACAGAAAGATTGAGGCTTTGGACCATCCCCAGCATGGGGATTTTAATCAAAAAATCGGCCATTGACTGCGCTTGCGCCGAAATACCTTCAGCCTCATTGCCGAAGACGATGGCCATTTTTTGGGTAAAGTCGACTTCTGTATAAGGAACGGCCTCAGCACATAAGGCTGTAGCGGCAATGGTAAAGCCCTTTTTCTTTAAAAAACTCAGACATTCTTGAGTGGAAGAATAAAGGTTAATAGCCAGCCATTTTTCGGCCCGGGTGGAAATGGCTTCATTGACCGGAAAAGTCCGGGGTTGGTTGTAAATGACATCAACATACATCACGCCGGCAGCCTCACAGGTTCTGACTACGGCACTGGCATTATGGGTATTGACCACATCTTCTAGCACAACCCGAAGGTCCCCTTGGCGAAGGCTGAGGACCCTTTTTATTTTCTCGCGGCGGCGTGAGGTGGCCATGGTCAAACCAATATATACCAAATCAATCAGTCTTAGCCAAGAAATTAGCTATGAGTGAGCCTAACTTATGAATTTAAGCCAACTTAAAGCAAGTCAGTTAGTTAGCTTGATTTATTTATGATGAAGGTAAGCCCTCAGATAAAATTTAATCTGGATTTAAGTGTGATTTATCTGATTTAGACTTGATTTTGAGCTTGATTTTTATGATTGTTACTCTCCCTCCCGAGAAGAGAGAATTGCTTTTTTTTGAGCTGAATTTCTCTAAAGAACTTCAAAAAATAAACATTTTAATTGTCAACAGACTCCAGAAGACTAAAGCCGCCCAGAGAGCTCTTATTTCTTTGTTTTTCTGATAGAGCGACCATTGGAAACGGCGATTATTTCGGGGTAAAGAGGGTTTCAGAGAGGGGAAAAAGAGCGGCACCTGGTTTTCAAATTCAGGATACTCATGGGGGAAGATCTGTTGCATTTTTTGTTTTTCTACGCTGATAATCACTGGATAGAAAAGGAGAAAATAAAACAAAAAATAGAAGAGAACAATCACTGACCGAGCCCCGATTACTACACTGAGCCCGATAATTAAATTACCCAAATAGAGAGGGTTTCGGGTAAAACGATAAGGGCCGGAGATGGTGAGAGCTTTGTCTTTCTCTAGATGCCCACAGGCCCAAGTTCGTAGCCCCAATCCCAGCCCACAAACACTCAGCCCCACCCCCAGAGACAACCAGGAGGGCTTGGCCAGAATTAGAGCGAGCAGCAGTCCAAACGAGCCCACTCTGACCCGCCAGCGATAGATTAAAGCAATTATTTTTTTCTTCCCCATCTCAGTCCACTAATTCTAAAGTCAATTGCCAGACTTCTTCCGGCGGAATTGCCGCTAAACAGGTGGCCTCGCGGCATCGCCGAGCGTAACAATTTCGACATTCTAAGGGTGTCACGGCCACTCGACTGGCCTTGTGCCAGGGACCGTTCCGTTGAGGATTGGTCGGGCCAAAAAGGCCCACAGTTGGTTTCTCCAGAGCTGCGGCCACTTGCAAGGCAAAGGTATCCCCGGAAACAAGCAAATCAGTCAGGTCGATAAGCGCCATGACTTCTTTAATAGTTAAATAAGGCAGCCTGGGGACCTTACTTTCCCGACTTATTTCCTCCGCCAGTTTTCTTTCTTCCGGAGTCCCCCAGAGGATAAAAGGAGAGAATCTACCCGAAGCTCTGATTTTCCGGAGATAATCTATCCAATGACTGGCTGGCCAGCGTTTAGTAGGCCAGGCTGCTCCCACATTGGCCACCAAAATAGGTAAGTTGGAACTAGGTTGGAGCTTAGAAAGAAGTGTCTTTATTTTTTCCTTCACTTTCGCCTCTACCACCAAGGGAAATTCCCAACTAGGTGGGCTAACACCTAAGAGTTGAAGAAGTCTTAAATTTTTGTCGATTACGTGGTTAGTCTCATCAAAAGGAGGCACAGTTTGGGTGTAAAACCAGGCCGCTTGGGGTTCACGAAGATTAGGTCGACTAAAGCCCAATCTGGTCCGGGCTCCCGAAAGAAAAGCAATAAGTCCCGATTTAAGCAGCCCTTGAAAATCCAACGCTTTCACTTGAGATCGGAGAGCCTGGCGAAGTGTTTTAAAAAAACCTGCTAAAGCAGGTTTGAGGAGAAAACCGGCTGGTTTTCGCTGAGAAGTGGGGAGCACAAAGATTCGATCTAGGCCTGAAACCCACTCCAGAATTTCGCTACCTTTACTTTCCACTACCCAACCTATCCGGGCTTGAGGAAAATGTTTTCGCAAAGCAGCCAGGGCCGGCAAAGTGTGAATAATATCACCTAAAGAGCTTAAGCGGATAATCAGAAAATCAAGCTCCTCAGGAAGAGAAAGTGAAGCCTTTTCTTTAATCATCAGTCGGTGTTTTTCAGGAGCAATTGTTCATGGGAGCCTATTCCTGCCCTGGGGAAAATTTTCTTTTTATTTCTTTAATTATGTCCGAAGTGGAACGGACTTTAGGTCCGCCAGTGATAGCTATATCAGCCTTAATCGCCTTGGCCGTCTCTTTCTCCGGCACTGTTTCTGGGCTATAGTCTGACCCTTTGGCGTGAACATGAGGTTGGAGACGGCGGAGTACCTTTTCCACCGTCAAATCATCAAAAATTGTCACAAAGTCAACAAATTCTAAGGCAGCTATGATTTCCACTCGCTCACCTTCTTCCAAGAGAGGGCGGCCGGATCCTTTAAGTTGGCGAATAGAACGGTCACTATTGAGGGCGACCACTAAGATGTCTCCTCTGGCTTTAGCCTCCCGGAGATAGCGGATATGACCAACATGAATGAGGTCAAAACAGCCGTTGGCTAGGACAATTCTTTTTCCCTGGTCTTTCAAATGAGCAATCTTTTGGGCCAGTTCATCCAAAGGGAAGAATTTTTGTCTGGTCAAGTCTGAAGAGCCTCCTTTAGCTCGCTCCTGGAGACGGTGGCTGTGCCTTTTTTCATCACTACAATTCCACCAGCCAGATTAGCCAGTAGAGCTGCCTCCTTGAAGCCCGCCTGACTGGCCAGGGCCAAGGTAAAAACACTGATAACCGTATCGCCGGCTCCGGTACCGTCGACGATATCAGTGGTGCCGAAAATAGGGATAGGGAAGGGTTTTTTGCGGCGTTCAAAAAGAATCATTCCCCGGGATCCTCGAGTTAACAGGACCGCCTGGGCCCGACTCCGGTGCAACAGCCGACGCCCGATAGATTGGAAGTCTTTCTCTTCTTCGGGAGCCTCAATTTTTAAAGCGTGAAAAGCCTCTGATTCATTAGGGGTCAGAGCGGTCACCTGTTTGAAATGGAGTAGTCGAAATCGGGAATCTAGGGTTACGGGTTGTGAAGGGAAAAGAACTCGGACTTGGCGATAAACATCCTCTTGGACGTTGCCGTAGTTGTAATCAGAAATAAGGAGGGCCTCTGCTTCACCGGCCAATTGCTCGAGACAGCTTCTTAGTTTTTCCTTGACCTGGGGGTGCGGGGGAACTTTTTCTTCATGATCAATCCGGAGAATCTGTTGCTTACGGGCTGTTTCTTCCCCGGCTAAAATTCTGGTTTTTAAAGGAGTAGGGAAAGTAGCCAGCGGCAGGAGGTATTGGGTAGTAATGTCAGCTTTTTCCAGAGAATCAAGCAGCCGTTGGCCCGGCTCATCCTGGCCGATAAAGCCCACGGGCAGAGGTATGGCGCCCAAGGCTTTGAGATTGAGAACGGTATTACCTGCCCCGCCAGGGGTAAATTCCTTTCGCCGGAAAGAGAGGATGAGTACCGGGGCTTCTCGCGAAATACGGGAGGTGGTTCCGAAAATGTATTCATCGAGAATGAAATCGCCCCAGACTAAGATTTTTCTTCCGGCAAAATTATCAATTATTTTTTCCAGTTTTTTTCGACTAATTCGGGCCACCATAACTCCAGGCAAAGATTATGTTCAGATTGGTGGGAAATGTCAAATAGGCCGGAGTTCGACCACCGCCTCAATATGGGGAGTATGGGGGAAAAAGTCAAAGAAAGCGACTCGTTTCACTCGGAAGTTATCCAACAGGCTAAGATCGGTTCTTAATTGACGGATGTTACAGGAAATATAAAGAATCCTTTGCGGTTTAATACGATTGAGATATTTCAAGGCTCGGGGATGAACGCCACTTCGCGGCGGATCGGCAATGACCACTAAAGGTTGGGGGAGAATTATGTTTTTAAGATATTTGGCATCATGTAGTAATGGTTCAATGTTGCGGTGGTTATTAGCGACTATGTTATGGCGGGCAGCTTCGAGAGAGGGGGGATGATTTTCTACGAGAATCACTTTCCGGAAGTGCTCGGCATTGAGTAAGCCGAAAGTACCCACCCCAGCGTACAAGTCAAGCAGGTAAGCTTGGGGAAGTTGAGACTTATCTTCAAGAAGAAGCTCCCGGCAATAGCGTTGTAGTTTTTCAGTTAGGAGGTGGTTGTTCTGAAAAAAACCCTGGATAGGATATTCAAAGGTTTGACCAAGCAGTTCTTCTTGGAGAAAATCAGTGCCTTTAACTATTTCATATTCCTCGGAGACACTCACATCCCGGTTGGGTGGTACATAAGTAATAAGTACATTCTGGGCCGTTGTCTGGGTGGCAAATTCTTTGATTATTTCCCGAGCTTCCTCTCGACGGGAAGAGGCCTGGTTAAGGACGATAGAAATGGAGGAGTCCGAAGGAGGCGTTCGGATAACAGCATAGCGGAAAGTGCCTACTTTTTTTCGGAGGTCAAAAACATCTACATCGCGAAAAAAATCCCTGATTTCAGTCATGAGTTGATTTAAAGCTTGATTAGCAATAAGACAACTTTCAATATCTACAATCTGGTACCACCGCCCCTTTTCCCGCAGACCTAGTCCACCCGAGTGAAAAACAAAGTCCATCCGCTGACGGTAATGAAAGGGAGGACCAGTGAAAACTTCTATTTCTTTTATTTTTAAAGTATCAGCCAGAATTCTGGTTTTATCTTTGACTTGCTGAGGATAGGGAATATCTTGGAAAGCACAGCCGCCACAACGGCCAAAATAGGGACAAAGGGCTTCTTGTGTCTTAACCATGAGTGGCCTCTTTAGCTACAGATTTTTCCAAGAGAATATCTCTTATGGCCCCCAGAGAGGCAACTTGATAATCAGCGACCACAGGCTGATGATGGTCAGGAGAGATATGGGGAGAGTGATAATGAGTGAGCTTCCGACCGAAAGAGCAGAAGATGGTCTTCAACCCTAGAGTTTTAGCCGACTGAATATCTTGAACAGGGTTATCGCCTACTGAGAAGGACTCAGTTGCCTGGGCCGACCATTTTTGGAGTCCATAAAGAAAATGTTTCCCGGCTGACTTTAAAGACTGAACCATATCACTGGTGATAATGTCATCAAAAATGTCGAAGAGTCCAATCCATTGGAGTCGGAGTTCGATGACGGCTTTAACTGCATTAGTGGCCAGGATATTCAACCAACCTAGGTCTTTAGCCAGTTTTAATATCTCCCGGGCTCCGGGGAGAAGACGGAGTAGAGGCAAATTTTCTGTCTGGGATGGCCGCCAGTCAAGGCCAAAATGGCGGGCATGGCGCAGATAATCATGCCACTCCCAGGTGCCCTCTAGACGACGGAGATAAGCCTGAAAGAGAGAGGCGGCTTCCTCCGGAGGGAGATGGTGCCGGCGGGCGATCTCTTTTTCTAGACTTTGACAGACTGCCCGGTCCAATTGGGCTTCATCGGCTAAAGTGCCTGTCCAGTCCCAGAAAATGATTCTTTTCTCCATGGGCTCTTATTCTAAAGAAGAGACTGGCAAATGACAAGAGAAGAGAGACCCGGGTTGACCACCTCGATGAAAAATGCTAAAAAAATAAACGAGCTGCCGGAGTGGCGAAATTGGCAGACGCGCTGGACTCAAAATCCAGTCCTGGGCGACCAGGGTGTGGGTTCGACTCCCTCCTCCGGCACCATATTTCCTGTCCTTAAATCGGGGTCAGTCAGCGAGTTTTTCTGGCGCAATTTTCCTCAAGTTAAGGACAGTTTTGTAGTCTCTTTAAGACCAAAAAAAAAGCGGGGAAATTTAAAAGGTCAGGTATTATGGACAAAGCTGAAAAGGTTTCCCTTATTTCAGGAGCCGTTGTTTTTGGATTGATGAGTTTAAAAATGAGTATTGCTTTTCTCACGGGGAGTATCGCCCTTAAAGCTGACGCTATTCATAGCTTGACTGATTTTATTTCTACCCTGGCTGTTTTTATTGGCCTTAAACTTTCTAAGAGAAAATCAAGAAATTTCCCTTATGGCTTATATAAAATAGAAAATTTAGTGGCCTTAGTGGTGGCCTTTTTTATTTTTTGGGCGGGCTATGAGATTATTAAAGAAGTAGTTCTCGCCCAGACTTCAGTGGTGAAAAAACTCCCTTTGGCCTTGGCTATAGCTGCTTTATCAGGAGGAGTCTCCTATTTTCTTTCTCTTTATAAAATTAAAGCTGGTCAACACATTAACTCCCCTAGTCTTCAGGCTGATGGTTACCATTCTCGGGCGGATGCTCTTTCTTCCTTGATTGTTTTCTTGGGACTAAGTGGACATTTTCTTCATTGGAATATTGAAAAATATGCTGCTGTCATTATTGTGATTTTAATCGTCCGCTCCGGCTATGGCATTCTGGTCGATTCGTTAAAAGTTTTACTGGATGCCTCCCTTGATTATGAGACTTTAACCAGCATTCGGAAAGTTATTGAGGATGAGCCCAAAGTCCAGGCAGTCACCCATATTTCTGGCCGCCAATCGGGCCGGTATCGGTTTATTGAAGTAGAAGTAACTCTGCGGGTCAAAGATGTAGCCCGAGCTCACCAAATAGTTACTTCTCTGGAAAAGAAAGTTAAGGAGAAAATTCCTTTCGTTGATAGTATCATAATTCATTACGAACCAGTGGAAAAGAAAGTTTTGAAGTATGCTTTTCCCTTGACTTCGACTTCCGGAAACATCTCCCCCCATTTCGGTGAGGCTCCTTATTTGGCCGTTCTTGAGGTGAAAAAAGACGAAAAGCAAGTTGTTAAGAAAGAGATTCTGGTTAATCCTTTTCTGAACCAGGAAAAGGGCAAGGGCATTGCTTTAGCCGAATTTCTAGTTGATCAGGATGTGGACTTTGTGGTGCTTAAAGAGAAATACAAAGGCAAAGGACCCGAATATGTCCTGGCCGAATCAGCTGTGACCACTATTATTATTGATAGTTCCACCTTGAAGGAAGCTATGACTGAGTTGGGAATAAAAGAACTTAACGAGAAGAGAGAAAGGCAGCCGAATTAATTTGTTGACCAAAAAAGGATATTACTTCAGGTAGCCAGCCAATCCGCCAACTCATTGACATTTGTTTGGAGGAGAGTAGCTGCTTCTTCAGTAGTTAATTTTTTCTTGCGGAGTGCTTCAATTACCAGGTGACAAAATCTATCAGAATGAATAATTTGTCCCTTTTTTAATCTCTTCTTATTCAAAGAAAAAAGATTTTTGAAACAGAGTCTTTCTCCTTCGTCAGAATTGAATTTCATAAAAGTTTTGTATCGGGTGGGAGAAATCACTTCCTGACGATAGAGAAGAGAGAGGAGGGCTTTAACTGAGATTTTAAAAACTCGGTGAAGGTAAAGAATGTCCTCGAAGTGGAGAATTGGTTTTTTTATTTCTCGTTGCAGACATTCTTTCAGTCTGGTGGGTGGCAACAGAAAAGAAAGAGCAAATTCTTGGGCAAATTTTTCGCGGGGATGATAAAGAGAGAGATAGTAATCGAGGAAGATATCTGAATTATCAATGATTGGGCCAGCATAACGGTCTTTGAGATAGTGCCCATAGAGATGGGCGGCGATGATGGCTTGGTCTTCTTCAGGCAAAGAAGCATTAACCAGTCCAAAAGCAGCCTGTTCCTGGTCAAAAAAGATAAATATCCCCACTATCTGACTATCTTTACCCAAGGCCTGACGGACAAGATGAAGACCATTTATCTCCAAGAGAGAGAAAACATCAGCGAGAGGGTCGGTTCCAAGTTGGAGCCGCTGTCTTTCCTCACAGGCTAACTGGGTGGCCGAAGGAGTTTGGTAAAGGGGAGCGGGGGTGGCTTTTTGACCAGTTAGTTCCTCTAACCGCAGATAAATTTCTGCATATTCTTTAAAATTTCGAAGATAAGAACGTAACCGACGATCAAGACTTTTTTCCTTCAAAAGCAAGGAAAAGGCCGCCTCTTTTTCGGCCAAGAAAAAAGAGACATCTTTTCTAAAGAAATCAGCTAGGCGGGTCAAGCTTTCCAGACTGGGCATCCGAGTGCCATGTTCGAGATTCCAGATGTGCTCGGGCGAAAGGCCCACCGACCGGGCCAAATCAGACTGCGAAAGCCCAGCTTCTTCTCGTAATTGTCGAAGACGTCTCCCTAGCAGTGACTTCATGACCCCTTTAAATTTAGGTTATCGCGGCTAGAGGTTAAAGTCAATTGAAAAAATAAGAAAATTCTGATATAATTTAAGCAACTTCTGCCCAGAGGAAAAGATATCCCTGGAACTTTTATTAAGGAGCCTTAGTTTACCATGAAAGAGAAGCTGATGTTGACCAAAAGGCGCAATATCGGGATAAGCGCCCATATTGATTCGGGGAAGACTACCCTGACTGAAAGAATTCTTTTTTATTCCCGAAAAATTCATCGAATGCATGAAGTCCGCAGTAAAGATGGGAAAGGTCCGACTATGGATTCCATGGAACTGGAGCGGGAGAGAGGTATTACCATTCAATCAGCCTCCACTACAGTTAATTGGAAGGGGTATCAGATCAATATTATCGATACTCCGGGTCATGTTGACTTTACTATTGAGGTGGAACGAGCTTTACGAGTTCTTGATGGGGCTATTTTGCTTCTGTGTTCCGTTGGAGGTGTGCAGTCCCAAACGATTACCGTCGACCGGCAGTTCCGACGTTATCAGGTGCCAGTGATAGCTTTCATCAACAAATTGGACCGGACTGGAGCCAACCCAGAACGGGTCATCGCTCAGATCAAAGACCAGCTGGGCCGCCAGCCAGTGCCTGTTCAGGTTCCTCTTGGGCTGGAAGACCAGCATCAAGGAGTTATTGATTTGATCACGATGAAAGCTCTTTATTTTGAGGGGGAATATGGAGAAGTAGTTCGAGAAGGAGTTATTCCTCCCGAATGGGAAAAGATTGCTGGCGAAGCTAGAGAGAAAATGCTGGATGCGGCCACTATGTTTTCTGATGAATTAATGGCGGCTGTCTTAGAAGGGCAGGAAACACCCGAACAGATTTATCAGGCACTGAGACGAGGGACAATTGCCCGAGAGATCCTACCAGTTTTAATGGGCAGTGCTTATCGGAATAAGGGGGTACAACCTTTAATTGACGCCATTGGACATTATCTGCCTCATCCTGGCGAAGTAGTCACCGAAGCTTTTGATCCGAGCCAACCTGAGCGTAAAATTCGCTTAAAGGCCGACCCTGAAAAGCCCACTGTGGCCCTCGCTTTTAAACTAGAGGATACTTTTTACGGTCAATTGACTTACATTAGGCTTTATCAAGGAAAGATTCAAAAGGGTGACGAGTTGGTCAATACCCGCTCCGGCCAACGCTTTCGGGTGGGGCGGATCGCTCGGATGCACGCCGAGGAAATGGAAGACATTGAGGTGGCCCTCGCCGGTGATATTGTGGCTCTCTTTGGGATTGATTGCCTTTCCGGAGATACTTTTGTTAGCCCTGGGTTAAATTTGGCTCTTTCTCCTATTTACGTGCCTGAACCAGTAATTTCTCTGGCCATAAAGCCTTTAGATAGTCGGGCGGCTGACCGGGTTTCCCGGGCCTTACAAAAATTCACTAAGGAAGACCCTACTTTTCGAGTCTATATTGATCCCGAATCGAAGGAGACAATCATTCAGGGAATGGGTGAGCTCCATTTGGAAGTTTATTTAGAGAGAATGAAGAGAGAGTTTAAGGCTCCGGTTGAGACAGGTCGTCCCCAGGTAGCTTATCGGGAGACTATTACCAGGCGAGCGGCTTTTGATTATACTCATAAGAAACAGACTGGCGGCGCTGGTCAATTCGCTCGGGTCATCGGCTATATTGAACCTCTTAAAGATAAACCTTATGAATTTGTTGACCAGGTCAAGGGAGGAAAAATCCCCCGGGAATTCATTCCCTCCTGCGATAAAGGTTTTCAACAGGCTATGAGTCGAGGTCCATTAACTGGCTTTCCCATCACTGGAGTAAGGGTGGTTCTGACCGATGGCCAGGATCATCCGGTTGATTCTTCCGACCTGGCCTTTCAGACAGCTGCCCGTGAAGCTTTTCGTCAAGCTTATTTTCGCGCCCAACCAATTATCTTAGAGCCGATTATGAAAGTCTCGGTTGAAGGACCTTCGGAATTCATTGGCCATATATTTGCTAGTCTCAATCAACGGCGAGGAATCATTATTAGTTCTCTGGAGGATGGTCATTTTGCCCGGGTGGATGCTGAAGTTCCCTTAAGTGAAATGTTTGGTTATTCCACTGTTCTCCGTTCTTTAACCCAGGGAAAGGCTAATTTCACTATGGAATTTCTAAAATATGCGCCGGTGCCGAGCCAACTGGTGGAGAAGATAAAGGCCGAATTGGCTGAGAAAAAAGGTAAAAGCGCTGTAGCTTAGGAAGAATTAAGGAGGATTGAGATGCTCAGGAGAGAAATTGTAGCCAGGAGCCCTTGGAGAATTTTAGAGAAAGCCATCCAAGGGGGATTGAAAGCTGGGGAAATAGGAGCCCTCGCTGGGCGGAAGGGGGTGGGGAAAACTGCTTGTTTAGTCCACCTAGCCACTTATAATTTACTCCAAGAAAAGCCAGTTATACATGTTTCTTACGCCCGGCGGGTAGATTATATTTTAACCTGGTATGAGGATATTTTTAATCAAATCGCTCGTCGTCGCCAGATCCCTCCTGAAAAAACCGAGGAGCTTTTCAACTCTTTAGTCCGCCATCGGGTAATTATGAATTTTAAGCATGATGCTACTCAGACCAGCAAAGTGTTACAAAGTATTACCGCTATGATGAGCGCTGGTGATTTTCCAGCTGAGTTGATTATCGTCGATGGTTATAATTTCAGCACGGGTTCGCCTGAAGAATTAGCCTTATTCCGAGACTTTGCCCGACGAGTAAAAACTTCGCTTTGGTTTAGTGTCTCTCTGCCTCCCGAAGAGCCGGTTTTTGAAGCTGATGGTTGGCCGGTTCACCTCAAGGCGTATCATCAAGTATTTGATGTAGTGCTGGCCATGAGATTTGTCTCCGGCCATGTGGCCTTAAGCGTGGTTAAAAACCGAGATTTTCCGCCGGCGGGAGTGTTGCCGGTGGGTTTTGACCCCCAATCGTTATTAGTTGTGGAGAAATAGACTTCTCTCTCCATTAAAAACTCTTCTTCTCAGCCTGCCTTTTGTGATATAAAAAACCAGTGATAGTTAATTTTTCTGGTTTTATTGGTCAATCATATTTTTCGAAGGGAGTTATTCATGGCTAAGTTTGAAGGTGTCAAGTGGGCCTCGAGGCAGCTTCGTTTCCTTTTAGATGAAAAGAAAGTGGAGCTGCTCGAGGCAGGAGCGAAGGTTTACGCTGTGTCTCGTTCCCTCCATTACGGCCTTTTCCTGGCTTTTGAAGGCATCCGTTTTTATTGTCGAAAAGACGACCGGGGTCGGCTTCATCTGAATTTTCTTAATTGGTATGATAATCTGGAGCGATTCCGGCGGGGAATAGCTTTTAACCTCAGTCAGGAGCAACAGCCCCTTGTACCTTCTCTTGAGGAATTGGAAAATTTGTTTATTCACCAATATCTGGGGACAGCGGAGATGAGAAATTTTCTTGAGGAAATGGCCCAGCGGCAGGCTCAGGGTTATCTCCGGCCCTTTACAGTGGATGAAGAACAATCAATTGGAGTGACCCATCCGGGTAAACCAGCCATTCGGGCGGTGGCTTGTCTCTATGATCGTTATTTGGGAGAGCCTTTTAACGGTGTAGTGGTTCCCTATCTCGTCCGGGCGGTTCGAGCCAATGGCACCGGTTGGCTAAAGCTGGGCATTAATTATCTGATGAGTATCAAGGCTATTGACCTGGCCCGCGAGATCGACTCTCAAGCCGCGGCCGCTCTCTTTCTAGATGATCAACTCCACCGACCTTTAGAAGAAAGAGCCATCACCGAATGGGATTCTTCCTGTGCTTTATTTGGTTTTGACGATGGTTCAGTGGTTAAAATCCCGGAAAGTCCCCTTATTCTCCCTTCTGTGACCATTAAAGGTATTGTGGCCATTCTCCGGGATTGGGGAGTCAAAGTAGAGGAAAGAGAGCTCCTTTACGGAGAATTAATTCAAGCGGTTAAAGACAAGCAACTGGTGGTTGCTTGTAGTGTGGGCACAGCTGGCATTCTTAACCGCTGTCACCAACTAACTTTGTTGGGGAAGGATAAGCAAATTTTAGCTACTCACTTGGGCCAGCCCAAGCATCCCTTATTTGAGCGCTTGGGAGAGGCTCGGGCCAGATATTGGGCTATTTACCAAGAAAAATTCCTGCCACCGCCAGGCATAAATTTATATAAATACGTGTTATAAATGTTTACTTTTCTGAAATTTTTTAAGATTTTTCTCTATTAAAGACCATTTCTTTATGGCTCATCGCAAAAATGAATACCTCATAGTTTAAAATATTTATTAAGAAGTAGTTCAGCTCACCATATCCACAGAGCCTTCGTTTGACTCCATATCCGGCTTTAAATGACAGCATTGCTCCAGGGCAAACGCATGAGACAAGATTACGAGGTACATCACCTATATCTTTGCTTTTAACTTAAGTCACTCTGGATAAAATTTCTCTTTCTAAGCTCAGGTATCCATTATTGCGATGAACCTTCTTTATTAAGTGAATTTATAGAGCTGACAAGCCAAACTTTTTTCTTTAAAATTTCCAGAAGTTTTCTTTTTCTCTTTGTCTTTAATTTTCTAATTTTCCTCATGATGAATTTTTATTATTTCTAAAGGTTCTTTTTAGATAAAAGCAAAGGAAATATCGGAAAAATTATATTATAAAATAAAAAAAATATTAGTGATTTTTTATCAACTATATTTGACTTTTTTGATTAATCAAATTAATTTATATAACGACTAGCGAGCCAAAATGTAAGTGACCTTCAATCAATTTAGTTCTTAAAGAAAAGTCAAGGCGCACCTGCCTGGGAGAAAGATTGTGGCCATCTCAGTGAAGAATTCAGGGCTAGGCGTAATTGGCCCTGTAAGTTGGGGCTTTCATCTTTGTCTTCTCTATCGCACTCGAGAAGATCTTCTGGAAATTCTTTTGCCTTATGTAAAAGCCGGCCTGGATGAAAATGATCTGGTTATCTGGATTACGGATGATCCTTTACCGCAAAAAGATTTGGAAAATATCCTTCAGTTGGAAATACCCAATTTTGCTGAAGTCACTGAGAGTGGTCAACTTCAACTTTATTCCACTCCAGAATGGTATTTTCCCCAGGGTGAATTTAATTTTCAAGTAGTTGACCGTCGTTGGCAGGAGAAGGAAAAGGAAGCCCTTGAACGGGGTTTCAACGGATTGCGGGTGACCGGGAATGTTTCCAAAATACCCAGCCAGGTGTGGCCTCAGCTCCAGGCATACGAAGAGAGAATTCATGCTTCCATTGGTCAATCAAAGATGATAGCCATTTGTCAGTATGACCTCAATCTTTGTTCAGCTGAACAGATAGTTGATATCCTCCAACATCATCCCCATGGTTTGCTCAAACAGAAAAATAAATGGGTCAAATTTGAGAGCCCGGTTTCTCAATTTTTTGCTTTAAAACTGGAAGAAAGGGAAAGACTGTTTGCCTCTCTAGTGCGTTCTTCCCATGCGGGAGTTTTGATTGTGGATGATCAGTATCGATTTATTTTTGTCAATGATGAGCTGTGTCGGATGTTGGGTTGTGAAAGGGAAGAAATAATTGGTCGTGACTTCCGGGATTTTCTGGATGAGGAAAGTCGACGATTAGTGGCTAATCGTTATCTTCGCCGCCAACGAGGCGAGGACGTCCCACCAAGATATGAATTTAACATTCTCCGAAGAGACGGTCACAAACGACGGGTAGAAATTATTTCTAACGTAGTAAAAGATAGTCAAGGAAAGCCCCAAACAGTGGCCCAATTACTGGATATTACTGATAAGAAAAGAGCCGAACAAGCTTTAGCCGAATCCGAAGCCTATTATCAGAGTATATTTGAAAATGCGCATGATGCTATTATCATTTTTGAACCCCAGGAAGAGATAATTCTCGATGCTAATCCGAGGGCTTGTGAACTTTACGGCTTGCCCCGGGAGGAGTTTATTGGTCGGAGTCTCCAGGAATTTTCCAAAGATCCTTCCAGGGGGCGGAAATATATTAAGAAGACATTGGAAACGGGAACGTTGCGAGAACTCCAGACTATTCATGTTCGACCAGATGGTCAGGAAATGATTTTGGAAGTAAACGCAGCGGTGATCAATTATAAAGGACAACTGGCAATTATCAGTATTCACCGGGATATAACCGATAGAATCCGGACGCGACAGGCGCTTGAGGAGGAGCGGGCTTTTCTGAATGAATTGTTTGAAGCCACGCCATCAGCAATTGTGATGACCGATAATCAGAGGAAGGTACTTCGAATCAATCAAGAATTTAGCCGACTTTTTGGTTTTACCCCCGAAGAAGCCGTCGGGCGGAAAATTGAAGAGTTAGTAGTCTCTCAGGAGGAAATAGAGCGACTTCGGGAAAAAATAGAAAGAAAATTGATTCGGGGCAAAAGTATTGTTTATGAAGCTGTCCGCAAGACGAAGAAAGGAAAAATAATTGATGTTCAGGTAACCGTCACTCCTATTGTGGTGGAGGGAAAACTTAGAGGCTACTATAAATTATATCAAAATATCAGTCAAAGAAAGAGAGCCGAAAGGCGATTAAGAGAATCGTTAAAGGAAAAGACTGTGTTGTTACAGGAGATTCACCACCGGGTCAAAAATAATATGCAGCTCATCGCCAGTCTCCTGCGTCTCCAGGCCTCACGCAGTCAGAATGAAGAATATCGTCGGTTGGTAGAAGTCGGTTACCAGCGGATTCGTTCCATGGCGCTTGTTCATGAATCTCTTTATCAGATGGAAAATCTAGCTCGGATTGACTTTGCTGATTACACCGACCGTTTAGTCAACCATCTTTATGCAGCTTATTTTCCCGAGGATAGGGGGAAAAACATTCAAGTTAAAATTTGTATCCAAAATGTCTATCTAGATATCAATCAAGCCATTCCTTGTGGCCTAATTCTTAACGAGTTAATTAATAATGCTTTTAAATACGCCTTTGTCGGCTTGCCTGGGGGAAGATTAGAGGTTTTAATGCATCCGCGGGGCAGAAAGTATTATCGTTTGGAAGTTAGTGATAATGGTGTAGGGTTGCCGACGAATTTAGAGCTAGATAAGCTCCCCACTCTTGGTTTACAAATAGTAGTTGACTTGGTCAAGCAGCTGGAAGGTAAATTGGAAATCAACCGGGAAAAAGGTACCTCCTTTATTATTATTTTTCCTCGCAAACGGATCAGATGAGAACGCCTCTTTTATTGTCCAGTAAAATTAAATATTAATCAGATTAAAAAGTCAGATAAGAGAGAAAAGAGATTCTCCAGAAAGCAGCAAGAAAAGCTCCCTTTGAGGAAGAGGGAAGGCATTTATTTGTTTGCTATTTCTAAAAATTTGGCTGTTTCTCTTTACTTCATGCTTAATTTTCAGGGAAAAAAATTTGCTCGAGTGATGTTTCTATCTTTTAGAAGAATTGGGATTATTCACATTTGATTTGGACTTACTATTAAATGAAAATTATTAACTTAAGTTCATATTCTTTTTCCTGCTCTTTATTCCAAGGTGAAAGGTGGCGACCTAACCCCGAATTTAATTAAGCCATGTTTTCGCTTTATCTCCAATAAAGGTAGACATCTCCAATAAACTTTGGTTGGTCCAGAGGTGGAAAGGGAAGATATCCTCAGTTAAAAATAGATGCGAATATAAGGACCAGAGATTTAATCCAGTGTCCGAGACCAAGGACTGTTGGAAATTATACTGTGTGTTTTTGCCTAGTGTCTGACACGCGGAGAGGTGAGGTGTCAGATACCTCAGATGTATGGTGTCGATGTATGGTTCCAGACACTCATCGATGTATGGTGTCAGACACTCAAAGTTTATGCGACAGTCACGATGTATGGTGTCTGACACCCAAAAATTATGCGACACACCATTCTGGTAGATGTCTGACACCAAAATGTTTTGACACCAAAATGTTGGAGAAAGTATCTAATCCCGGAAATTTGGGGCTTTTCTTTTTGAAGAGCTAGTGTTTGAGAGCTACCTTACTCTTTTTCTGAAAATAAAAAATTAGTTGGGTGGCTTTCCTCTTTGTTTTGAGATTAAACAAAGTAAACAAGGAAGTTGTCATGAAAGCTAAAATGGAGTATAAATTATTAACTAAGTGCGCCTGTAGCTCAGGGGATAGAGCGTCGGACTCCGGATCCGAAGGCCGCAGGTTCGATTCCTGCCAGGCGCGCCATTTTTTTATCTCCGGAAAATAAAGGAAGGTTTTTTCATCCAGCGGGCTGATTCTGGGAAGAGGCGGAAAAGATCTCCTTAAAATGGAGATACGTTATAATTAAACTCCTGGAAAATGGATATAGATACGAACTCCTTGACTATTAATCTCATAAATAATATTCAAAGTAGAAAAAAGAAATGAGCTAGAGGATGAAATTGAAAAAAAGCTTATTCCGTCCTATATGCCTCATTCTTTGCCTCTTGGGATTAATCTTAATTGGTTGGACCTCTTCTTTGCTTTCTTCCGAACCCGATGAGATAACCAGGATTAATCTGCAGATAAGGCTTGAAGGATTGAACTGGCAGGCTGGCGAGACTTCCTTGACCCGCCTTGCTCCGCAGGAACGTCGGCTTAGGCTAGGTGGATTTGTTCCTTTAGCCGAAGATCCAAGTCGTTTTGCTCCAGTCTTTATTCAACCTGAATTACCTTCTGCCTGGAATTGGGCCAATCGTCAAGGAAAAAATTATTTAACTTCTGTCAAAGACCAGGGGAGTTGTGGGAGTTGTTGGGCTTTTGCCACCTTGGGACTGGTCGAGGCTCTCTACAACGTCGAACATGATAAATATACGCTTCTTTCTTCCCAAAGGATTGTCAGAAACAAAAGAAATCAAAATGAGCTAGGTGATAGCTCTTTTCCTTTAACCCCCGGTTTGATTATTCAGGCTCTTAATTACCCCGATCTATCTGAACAGGAGTTAGTTTCCTGTTCAGACGCTGGTGATTGTGACGGAGGCTGGGCGTGGAAGTCTCTAGTTTATGTTCAAAATAATGGCGTTTCTCCTGAGGATTGTTTTCCTTATCAAGCGGCTGATGTGGCTTGCCTTCTTTGCGCTGATTATGCTCGTCGTCTGACTAAAATTAAAGGGTGGGGCTGGGTCACTCAAGCCACACCTCAAAAGGAAAAGATAAAATCAGCTCTTCTAGAAGGCCCTTTGATTCTCTATTTGGATGTTTACTCCGACTTTTATGCCTACCGGAGCGGGGTCTATCAACCTACTTCAACGGCTACTTACGAAGGAGGCCATCTAGTTGTTTTGGTGGGCTATGATGAAACCAAGAAATGTTGGATCTGTAAAAACTCTTGGGGAAAAGATTGGGGAGAAGCTGGTTATTTTAAAATTCGCATGGGCAGTTGCAGTACTGGAACCTGGGTTTTAAAGGCTTGGGGAGTGAGCATCGGAAATCGTCCTCCAGTACTTAGTCCATTAGCGCCAGTAACCATTAAAGAAGGGGAGAAATTAACAGTTAAATTAATGGCCGTTGACCCTGATGGTGATGAGCTGACCTTTGGAGCTGAAGGATTACCGGCAGGAGCTAGTTTCAATTCAACTACCGGAGAATTTAATTGGACACCTGATTATGACCAGGATGGTCTTTATAAGATTAGATTTTCGGTAACGGATGGTCTTTATATCCGGTACCGGCAATTGGTCATTACTGTAATCAATATAAAGAAAACTAAAGGGAAGTACTGAAACGGTTATTGCCTGTCTTTTTCAATGGACCCTCTATTTTATTGGTAAAGAATGAAGACTTTCATGTATGGTGTCAGACACCCAAAAATTATGCGACACGATCATGAAGAAAAAATAGGCGACATATTATGGATGTCTGAAAAAAATGGTGTCAATATTTGTGGGTGTCTGCCACCAAAATATTGTGACACTAAAATGTTGGACAGAGGAGCTGGCCCCAATTCTTTTAGTTGAGTAAGGTGGTGCTTTTCGGAGAATTCTTAGCCAGTTTTTTTCGCCAAAAACTGGTCATAGTGGGTGTCTTGACAAATCTATGACCATCGAAATAGAGAATTCCTTTGTTTCTGATTCTAGTGACCATTTCTTCTAGAGTCAATTGGGGGGGAAAGACGCCTTTGTCTTTTAATAAATTAAATTCTTTTAGAAATAGGTCAGAGTAATCAAAAAAGATAAGTTTCATCTCCTGGTCAAAAATATAAATTAAAGGGGCCATTTGTTCTTTGACTTCAAGCCGAGGTCCATCAAGTATAGTCATTCTAAGGATGGCGTTGTGGTTTCCTTGTTTGGCGGTGATTTCGTTTTTAGGCAAAAGCAGGTAATACTTTTCATGTCCTCGAATGGGTGTGGTCTTACAATCATAATGGTCTTTGATTTGCGGAGAAGCTCCCTCCAGATGGTCAGGAGATAAAACGGCGATTCCTTCTTGCCGCCATTCATTATTTTGGAAACCAATGATAATTTCTTTTTGGCCGTCACCATCAAAATCAGCTGTGAGAACATCGTTAATTCGACCCGAATTCCAATATTTACCCAGGCATTCTCCTTCACAGTTTAATAAAACCAAGAGAGTGGGAAAAAAGGTGGGACAGTGGAAAATGGCCACGATTTCCGAGGAGCCGTCTTGATCGAAATCCTCTAAGATGAAACCATGTCCACGATAGTTTTTTGAATAAGTTACTTGACCAAAAATTGGCACTTCTTTAGGTAGATATTTCCAGAGAATTTTTCCTTGATGATTAAAACAATAAAGGTAACTTTCAGGTTGGGGCTTATCCCACCAAATGAAGAAGAGAACTTCTTGGTGCTGGTCGTTATTGATATCTCCGATATATATCCAAGGTAAGGTCCACTCGGCTTTATTCGCAGGAGTAATGACGAGTTGTTTTTTCTGAAAGTGATTTCTATATTCTTTTTCTGAACTCAGAGTAATATGATCAAAGGTATGTTTCCAGAGATGACGTCCTTTTTGGTCGATAATAACTAAAGTGTTACGCTCTAATTTAAAATCATAAGGTTCCCTATGGCGAATTAGAGAAGCCAACAACCAAATAAGAACGATTATGGCGCCTATAATTATTAACAAAGTAACTATTTTGGTGGTGGTTATTTTTTTGCTGGGAGTGGTCAGTTCTTTAGAGCCAAATTTTTCTCTTAACCAGTGGTCGATTTCCTTTTGATAAGCAAAAACTCGGGAACGGGGAGAGTCTTCGAAGCGATGGACAGGTAAACCCAACTCTTTTTCCCATCGTTGGCAGGTGCGGACATCACGCTTTAGGTATTGGGCTATTTCTTTCCAGGAATCAAGAATTTTATCGGCCATGGGTCTTTATATAATAATTTTTGAGTGCACCGAAGAATCCTGGCGATGATTACCATAAGAAATTAGTCCAAAAAAGTCAAATAGTTAATTAATTATTTGCGCGTTGATGCGACAAAATGCGACAAAATACGACAAAATGTGACATAAAAGGAAGATTATAACAATGTTTGTTCTGGCTGGCTAAAATTGAACCCGGGCAAGAAATTCCTGCCTCTTTTCTAAGTTGTAATTCGGATCTGAAATTGTTCATCTAAAACAAATAAAAGATGGGAAAGGGTTAGTGAATCTTGAATAAATAAAAATAGAGACAAATATAAGACAGAAAGAATTATTTAGTGCTCCATCTTGTTTTATTTTGATTCAACACTTGGAAGAAAAAGAGCAGACGGAATATTTTTAAAAAATGAAGAAATAATATTGTTTCCCAAAGGAAGAGTTTATATAATGATTTTTCCAAATATTAATTCCATAATTGGATTAATTTTGCTCAGTCCTATTGAGATTGGAAAAATCAAGGTTCATTTCTTGAAAGGAGGCTTGTCCTTTGAATAACAAAGAAATTATTCTCGGGCAGATAGCCAAGAGACTGCGGTATTATTCCTTGATTACTACCAGTAAAGCTGGTTCAGGCCATCCTACCACTTGCCTGTCAGCCGCCGAATTAATGGCTTGTCTTATGTTTGATGAGATGGTCTTTAATCCTGAGGACCCTAGAGATTGGGCCAATGATGAATTGGTTCTCTCCAAAGGCCATGCGGCACCTCTTCTCTGGGCGGCTTATGCCGAAGCTGGTCTTATAGAGCCCGCTCAATTGATGACTCTTCGCCAGATCGAGAGCGTTCTTGAAGGGCATCCTACTCCACGAATGAAGTGGGTTAAAGCAGCTACTGGCTCCTTGGGCCAAGGGTTGTCAGTGGGAGTGGGCATGGCTCTCGCCTGCCGACTGATAGGTTCCCCCGCCCGAATTTTTGTTTTAATGGGAGATGGCGAGTGTGCCGAGGGCGCGGTCTGGGAAGCGGCCAATACTGCCAGTGATTTTCAGCTTCGTAATTTATGGGCAATTGTTGATATTAATCGTCTCGGTCAATCTGAGGAAACTATGCACGGTCACGATGTAGCTGCTTATGAAAGAAAGTTTAAAGCTTTCGGTTGGCAAACTTATCAAGTTGACGGTCATAACATTGCTCAGATTTTAAAAGTCTTTAAGGAAGCTCGTTCAGCTAACCGCCCAGTTGTCATTCTCGCTAAAACAATTAAAGGGAAAGGAATTTCTTTCCTAGAAGACAAGAATGGCTGGCATGGAAAACCTTTGTCTCCGGAGGAATTAGAGAAAGCCCTAGCCGAGTTGGGAAGTATTCCGGAAATAAAAGCCTCCCAATTGGTTAAAAAACCAGCTCCATTCACTCCTCCAGACTGGTCTAGAGGATTTTCCTTTGAGCGGGAGGACTATGATAAACCCACGCCAACTCGCCGGGCCTACGGACGAGCCTTGGTTCGGTTGGGGAAAGTAAACGACTGGGTGGTTGCTCTGGATGGGGATGTTAAAAATTCGACCTACGCTCAAGATTTCTTTCGGGAATTTCCTGAACGTTCTTTTCAATGTTATATCGCCGAACAAAATATGGTCGGTATTGGCCTAGGATTGGCTGCTAAAGGATTTCTGCCTTTTATTGCTACCTTTGCTGCTTTTTTAAGCCGAGCTCACGATCAGATTCGGATGAGCGGCTGTTCGCTAGCTAACATGAAGTTTGTTGGCTCTCATGTGGGTGTCAGTATTGGCGCCGATGGCCCTTCCCAAATGGGTCTGGAAGATATTGCCATGTTTCGAGCTATTCCCAATGGAGTTGTCCTTTATCCTTGCGATGCTTATTCGACGGAGGCTTGTTTGGAAAGTTTGGCCAAGCATAAAGGGATTGCTTATTTAAGGACAACCCGGCCAGCTACTCCCTTGATTTATTCCCGGAGAGAAGAGTTTCCCATTGGCGGTTCCAAAATACTTCGACGCAGCCCTAAAGATAAGGTCCTGGTAGTGGCGGCGGGAATTACAGTAGTCGAAGCTCTCAAAGCTCACGCCGAGTTACAAGCAAAAGGAATAACTTTCCGAATTATGGACGCTTATTCCGTTCAGCCACTTGATGAGGCTACCCTCAGACAAGAAGCAGCTTCTGTCGGTGGTCGAGTAGTGGTAGCTGAAGATCATTATCCCGCCGGAGGTTTAGGCGAGGCTGTGGCTATGGCTCTGGCCGGACAAGCCCGTCTTGTTCACTTAGCCGTCAAGGAGTTGCCTCGTTCAGGGGCACCAGAAGAATTACTGGATAAATATGGTCTTTCAGCCCGCCATATCGCCCAAGCTGTGCTGGACTTTCTTCAAGAATAATTGATTTGCCTTTCCTTAAAAGAACGAAGCGAGCGAGCCGAAAATTAAAATGGTGAAAGAATAGGCTTCATTATTCTTTTTAGGCCTAAAGTGAAGGGGGAGAGTAAAATTTCAGCAAAAGCTCGATCCAAAAGTAGCTTTTCAGGAGTTAAGAAGACTGAATAGCTTTCCCGGTAAAAGGGAGATTGGCGGCCTTCTTCTAACGCCGAGACTTTCCGCGCTCTTTTTTCTCCTGGGGAGAGAGATGTTTCCTTTATAATTTTTATCCTTTACATCAGAGGAAAATTAGATTATAAACTGGTATATCAAATTTTTTTGATGAGGATTATTAAGCTATCCAGACGAGGAGAAAATCCTTATGAAAACCAAAAAGGCATTTTTTTTAATTGGGCTAGGAATTGGTCTTTTTCTTTTGTCCGGCAATTTACTTCCCGCCAAAAAGGCAAAAACTACATCTTTAACTTTCTCTCCTGAGCTTTATCAAGCTCTCCGCTGGCGATGTATTGGCCCTTATCGAGGGGGGCGAGTCACCGCTGTGGTCGGAGTAAAGGATAAACCACTTGTTTTTTATATGGGGGCAACTGGCGGAGGGGTTTGGAAGACAGAAGATGCTGGTTTGACCTGGCGAAACATCTCTGATGGATATTTTAAAACAGGTTCAGTGGGGGCCATTGCTGTGGCTGAGGCGGACCCCAATGTTATTTATGTGGGAATGGGTGAGGCCCCTATCAGGGGCAATGTTTCTCATGGAGACGGGGTCTATAAGTCAGTTGATGGAGGGCAAACCTGGCACCACCTAGGGCTCGAAGATACCCGCCATATTTCCCGAATTAGAATCCATCCCCGGAATCCGGATTTAGTCTATGTGGCCGCTCTTGGCCATGTTTATGGGCCCAACCAAGAGCGGGGAGTCTACCGTTCTCGAGATGGAGGTCGGACTTGGGAAAAAATCCTCTATCGAGATAATAAAACGGGCGCGATTGATTTGATTCTTGACCCCAATAATCCCCGAATTATCTACGCCGCTCTCTGGGAAGCCTACCGGACTCCTTATAGTCTAGTTAGTGGTGGTCCGGGCAGTGGACTTTTTAAGTCAACCGATGGAGGTGATACCTGGGAGGAATTGACTCGGCGTCCCGGTCTACCTCGAGGTGTAATTGGTAAAATTGGCGTGACTGTCTCGCCCGCCCAATCTGGCCGAGTGTGGGCAATTGTGGAAGCCAAAGAAGGTGGTGTTTTCCGTTCTGATGATGGTGGGGCCACTTGGATTAGAGTTAATTCTGACCGACGTCTCCGCCAGCGGGCTTGGTATTACAGCCGACTTTACGCCCATCCTACTGATCCCGAGACAGTCTTTGTTTTGAATACCAGGGTCTATAAATCTGTTGATGGAGGCAGAACTTATAAAGTTATTCGGACTCCTCATGGAGATAATCATGACCTTTGGATTAATCCTCAGCGGCCTCAGATAATGGTTAATGGTAATGACGGTGGTGCTTGTGTCACCTTAAATGGCGGCCTGAGTTGGTCGCCTTTGGATAATCAACCCACTGCCCAGTTTTATCATGTCACCACGGACAATCATTTCCCCTACCGGGTGTTAGGCGCCCAACAAGATAATTCCACTGTTCGGATTTCCAGCCGGACGACCGGAGCGGGTATTGGTCCCCGAGATTGGGAACCTGTGGGAGGCGGCGAGAGCGGTCATGTAGTCGCCCGCCATGATAATCCGGATGTTGTTTACGCTGGTAGCTATGGTGGCTTGATCACCCGCTGGGAGGCTCGGACTAAACAAGCCCGAGTGATTAATCCTTGGCCTGATAATCCCATGGGTTGGGGCGCAGCCCAATTAAAATTTCGCTTTCAATGGACAGCCCCCATTTGGGTCTCCCGCTTTGATTCCAATGTGCTTTATCACGCGGCTCAAGTGCTCTTTAAGTCCACTAACGAAGGCCAAAGCTGGGAAATAATCAGTCCTGATTTAACTACCAATGACAAAAGCAAGCAGGGACCGTCAGGAGGTCCTATTACTAAAGACAATACTTCAGTCGAATATTACTGTACCATTTTTGCCCTGGCTGAATCTTATCATGACCCCCAGATACTCTGGGTGGGATCTGATGATGGTCTGGTCCATCTCACTCGGGATGGAGGGAAAACCTGGCAAAATATTACTCCCCAACAGCTGCCCCCGTGGAGTTTGATTTCTATGATTGAAGTTTCGACGTTCAATCCAGCCAAGGCTTATTTGGCCGTTGACCGACACCGCTTGGACGATTTTAAGCCTTATATTTATAAAACCGAGGATTTTGGCCAAACCTGGGAAAAAATTACGGCTGGTTTACCTGATGATACCTTTATCCGGGTAGTTAGAGAGGACCCTCAGCGCCAAGGACTGCTTTATGCTGGCAGTGAAACCGGCGTTTTTGTTTCTTTTGATGATGGTCAGCACTGGCAGTCGCTGCAGCTCAATTTGCCAGTAGTGCCAATCCGCGACCTGGTAATTAAAGAAAATGATTTGGTGGCGGCCACGCACGGTCGTTCCTTCTGGATCCTAGATGATTTAACGCCTTTACATCAGCTGACCCGGGAAGTTGCCCAATCGAAGTATTATTTATTTAAACCAAGAAGCGCTTACCGGCTGCGGGGTGGGAGTTTCCGCCGGTCTAATCTGGGGGAGAATCCTCCCTCAGGCTCGGTTATTTATTATTATTTGAGTGAGAAACCCACCTCCCAGGTCCGGTTGGAGTTTTTTGACGCCCGAGGAAATCTGATTCGCTCCTTTGCCAGCCATTCTCTTAGCCCTTCCTCCACCAAGGAAAAGAATAATCTTGAGAGCTCTCAAAGAGAAGGGCGATTGTCCCTAAAAAAAGGTATGAATCGTTTTGTCTGGGATATGCGTTATCCCGGAGCTGTCAGGGTGCCCGGAGCGGTTCTCTGGGCGGGCCTGTTGAGCGGCCCGATAGCCGTTCCCGGAACATATCGAGTTAAATTGTCAATTGGAGATTGGTCCATGACTCAGGAGTGGGAGTGGAAAAAAGATCCCCGAGTGAGTGCGTCTCTGGAGGATTTACAGGCCCAGTTTGATCTCTTAATTAAAATCAGAGATAAGCTGAGTGAAGTTAATCAGGGTATTATTAAATTGCGTTCCGTTAAAAAACAGTTGCAGGCCTATCTCCAGAAGATAAAGGGACTGCCGGCAGCAAAGGAAGTACAAAAGGAAGCTCAGGCCATCATTAAACATCTCCAGGCTATAGAAGATGAGCTCATCCAGTCCAAATCTAAGAGTCCCCAAGATCCTCTCAATTATCCCATTCTTCTTGACAATAAAATCGCTGCCCTGGCCGGAGTTGTGGCGAGTACGGATGATCGGCCTACAGATCAGGCTGTAGTACTTTTTAATGAATTGGCGGCTCAAGCAGACCAGCAATTGGAAAAATTAAAGGTGATTTTTACTGAGGAGATCAAAGCTTTTAATCAAAAAATAAAACAAGCAGGGATTCCGGCGATTATTTTACGGGATTAATTCTCTCGAGGCGAGGTAAGCATGGCTTTCAGTGATAAAATTATCCAGTCTCTGGAGAAGATTGTTGGTTCCACCAATCTTCTTTTAGATGAAGAAAGGATGATTGACTATAGCCATGATGAATTTTCTTTGCCCGAGATCCGGCAGTTGCCGGCAGTAGTAGTCAAACCTGGTTCGACCGAGGAAGTAGCGGCCATTATGAAATTGGCTGAAGAGAAGTTGATCCCAGTCGTGCCTCGGGGTGGCGGGACGGGTTTATGTGGAGGATGTGTGCCTGTCCCAGGAAGTATGGTTCTTTCCTTAGAACGAATGAACCAGGTGGTGGAGGTTGATGCGGATAATCTCATGGCGGTAGTTGAAGCTGGGGTAAGGTTGGGGGATTTCTATCAGGCCATTGAAGCCCAGAACCTTTTTTTTCCTCCCCATCCAGGTGAGGAAAGCGCCATGATTGGGGGATTGATCGCGACTAACGCCGGTGGAGCTCGAGCCGTTAAATATGGGGTGGTCCGTAATTATGTCCGGGGCCTGGAAGTTGTTTTGCCCGGAGGCAAAATTATCCGACCAGGGGGAAAGCTCCAGAAAAATTCAACCGGTTATAGTCTTCTGCACCTGATTATCGGGTCAGAAGGCACTTTGGGGATTATCACCCAGGCTATTATTCAGCTCTTGCCGGCTCCCAATTATTATCGGACCTTAGTCATCCCTTTCCAAACTCTGGATGAAGCCATTGAAGCTGTTCCGGCTCTTTTTCGAGCTAAAATAATTCCCCTGGCGGTTGAGTTTGTGCCTAAGGATGTTATCCAGATTACTGAAAAATATCTCCAGAAAACTTGGCCTTCCCGACTCGGAACTACTGACCTCATGATTATTCTGGATGCTGCCAGTGAGGAGGAAATGGATGTCCTTTCAGAAAGAGTGGCTGAAGTTTGTTGGCAGCAAGGAGCTCTAGATGTTTATGTCGCCGACAGTCCAGCTAAACAGGAAGAGGTGCTAGCCATCCGCAGCCAAATTTATGAAGCGATTAAAGCCGAGACAATTGAAATTCTGGATATAGTTGTCCCCCGGGCAGAAATTCCGGCTCATGTCCGTAAAGTTCAGGAGGTGGCTCAACGATATGGGCTGTGGTTACCCACCTTCGGGCATGCGGCTGACGGAAATGTTCATACCCACATCATGCGCTGTGGCTACCAAGAAGGGCAATGCCTTCCTTTGCCTGACGAGCAATGGAAACCGGCTGTGGATAAAGTAAGAGCTGAACTCTACCGGGATGGTACTCAACGGGGAGGATTAATCAGCGGTGAACATGGGATAGGGTTGGTCAAGAAACCTTATCTCAGTCTGGTGTTGACTGAGGTAGAAATTGCTTTAATGCAGGGAATTAAGAAAGTTTTTGACCCTCGAGGAATTTGCAACCCGGGGAAAGTAGTTTAAGATGTTTATCGAAACCCCTCTAGTTCGGGAAAGTTTGTTCTTTCTAAAAACAGGTGATCCCTGGCCTCCAGGAATTCTGGCTAGGGGATTAGTTGAAGAGGAGGGAGAATGTTTAGTATAAAATCTAAATTTAGATTTTTCAAAGGGACCAGAATATTAATAATCGCTATAATTTTAGGACTAACCCCAGGTTGGTTTTTTTCTGCTGTCAAGACCCAAGAGAGGACTCCTCCCCAGGAATTTGAGATTCCACCTCAATTTTTTAGTCAATTGGCCTGGCGGAATATTGGACCAGCCAATATGATGGGCCGCATCACTGATATTGAAGGTGTGCCTGGTAATCCTCAGGTGGTTTACGTGGGCACCGCTTCGGGAGGAGTCTGGAAGACTACTAATGGGGGAATTACTTGGAAGCCCATTTTTGATCGTCAGCCTGTGGCTTCGATTGGTGATATTGCCTTAGAACCTGGCAATCCTGAAGTTATTTATGTGGGCACCGGTGAGGCTAATCTGAGGAATTCTGTGTCTTTTGGCCAGGGAGTTTATAAATCGACCGATGGTGGTAAAACTTGGCTTCACTTGGGTTTGGAAGATACCAGACACATTTCTCGCATCGTTATCAACCCCCGGCGCCCGGAAGTGGTTCTGGTGGGAGCAGTCGGCCATGCTTTTGGCCCTAATAAAGATCGAGGCGTTTTCCTGAGCCAAGACGGGGGCCGAACTTGGCAAAAAGTTCTTTATCTCGATGAATATCATGGTGTTTCGGACTTGGAAATAAATCCCCAAAATCCCAACATTGTTTATGCCGGACTCTGGTATTTTGTTCGGTATCCTTGGACTTTTCGCAGCGGTGATACCCAGGGAGGTTTATATCGTTCAATCGATGGAGGTCAAACCTGGCAGAAATTAACCAAAGGTTTGCCTCGTTTAATTGGGCGGATTGGCGTCAAAGTCGCCCCCAGTAATCCCCAAGTAGTTTATGTCATGACTGAATCACCTGAAGGAACTTTATATCGTTCCGATGATGGAGGTGATTCTTGGCGGTGTGTTTCAAAAGAAGTGGGGATTGTCTCCCGCGGATTTTATTACACAGACCTTCGGGTGGACCCCCAAGATGAAAATCGAGTTTATGCCGTTTCTTCTCGACTCCAAGTTTCAGAAGATGGTGGTCGAACTTTTAAAACAATTTCTGCGGCTACCCATGTAGATTATCATGCTTTATGGATTGATCCCTTAAATCCCCAGAGAATGTGGCAGGGCCAGGATGGAGGAATTGCGGTTTCTTATGACCGTGGTCGAACTTGGGAATACGTAAATGTCTTCCCCATTGGCCAATTTTATCAGATTTTCGCCGATAATCGGGTACCTTTTTACTACGTAGGGGGAGGACTCCAAGATAATGGCACTTGGTATGGCCCCAGCCGGACCAGAGAAACCTTTGGAATTCTTAATGATGACTGGCGAATGATTAGTTTTGGTGATGGATTTCATGGGGTGGTCCATCCTGATAATCCTGAATTATTTTTAAGTGAATCTCAGGGAGGCAATATTTATCGGACCAATATGGCTACTCGAGAACAACAGAATGTCAGTCCTCAACCCCGCCGGGCCGACGGAGATCCAGTGGAGAAACTTAAATATCGTTTTAACTGGAATACCCCCATTATTCTTTCTCCTCATGACAAAAATACCGTTTATGTCGGGGGGAATGTAGTCTTTAAATCAAAGGATTTTGGGACCACTTGGGAGGTCATTAGTCCTGATTTGACCACCAATGATCCCGAAAAACAAAAAACAGCCGGAGGTCCAGCCTGGCCCGAGAATACTACAGCTGAATACCATTGCACTATTATAAGTTTGGCCGAATCGCCAGTTCAGCCCGGAATCTTATGGGCGGGCACCGATGATGGTTATCTTCACGTGACCAAAAACGGGGGCGAGTCGTGGGAAAATGTCACGGCTAATCTTCCCGGGTTACCGCCTAATTCTCCCGTATCGCATGTTGAGCCTTCCCGAACTTCCGCTGGCAAAGCTTATGTCACTTTCGACCGGCATCTGCTGGATGATTTCCGGCCTTATGTCTTTGTTACGAATGATTTTGGAGTTACTTGGAAAGAGATATCAACCGGGCTCCCAGCCACAGCTTATGTTTGGGTCATTAGAGAGGATCCCCGCAACCCTAATATTCTCTATCTGGGGACGGAATTAGGTTTATTTGTGAGTTTTTCAGGCGGACAAAGATGGCAGAAGTTTCACCTGGCTAATTTGCCTACGGTCGCAGTGCACGATATTTTAATACATCCCCGAGAAAATGACCTTATTTTAGGCACCCATGGTCGAGCTCTCTGGATTCTGGATGATATTACTTTTCTCCAGGAATTAACCCCAGAAGTCATAAATCAATCGGTTTACTTCTTTTCTCCTCGTTTGACCTATCGCTTTGCCCAGAAGCCGACTCGGTATGGTCTCGGGGATAAAGTTTTTCGGGGACCTAATCCTCCCTACGGGGTATTAATTACTTATCTGGTTAATCGCCAGATTTCTCCAAAAGAGACAACGCGGTTGGAAGTTTACGATTCTTCTGGACAGTTGATCCGGACCATCCGGAGAGTTCCCACCCACCGAGGGCTTAATCGAATTGCTTGGGATTTGCGTTATGAACCTCCTCGATCTCGGCGAGAGGAGAAAGTCCAGTCGGATTTTTTCCGTCGAGGTCCCCAGGGCCCTCAGGTCTTACCAGGGAAATATACTCTCCGCCTCATAATTGGCCAGGAGAAGATGGAGCGAATAGTCGAAGTCAAGATGGATCCCACCCACCAAGTCTCTCTGGCTGAGCTTCAACAACAATTAAGTTATTCTCTCCAGTTGCGGGAAATGATTTCCCAGGCAAATGATCTCTGTCGTCTTCTAGATGGACTATTAGCCCAACTGGAAGAACGACAAAAGTTAATTTCTCAACTCCGGCCCTCTGAGGGTGCTGAGGTGGAAAAACGCTTAGATGAAGTGAAAAAGCAAATAACGGAGTGGCAAGAGAAATTAGTCCGCCCCGAAGGAAGGCCTTTCTGGAGTGTGGGGCCCCGGTTAGTCGGGCAATTGAATCAGCTTTTCCGGGTTATTGATGGGGTTGACCTTTCGCCAACCCCAGCTCAAATTGAGTTCTTTCGGGAATTGAGGGCAGAGTTGCAGAAGGTGAAGACTGATCTTATGAGTTTTCTGAAAAAAGAAATCCCAGAATTGAATGACTTTCTCCAAAAGAAGAAAATCCCCCAAATTCTTCTTTCTTTAGAGGACTAAGCAGTTAATTATGATTCTTTTGGATATTTGCTTATTAAAAAGAGCAAGGTTAGTTGGGTGTTTTTTGAGTGAAGGCGGTGCCAGCGCCAGGAGGTTGTCTCTTTCGGCTCAAACTCAAAGTGGAGAAATTTAGTTCAGGGGGGAGTGAGGTTGAAATTATTATATAGAATATCCAGCCCAGTGGAGAAGGGTGGCGGTGGCGAGCTGGAATTAGCCTGATAAATTGAGGTGGTGCTTGAAACATAGGTTAAGGAAATAGGAATAAAATCTAAAATCAATAATAATGAAAAATATAAATTAGATTTTTGAAAGGAGTTCGCCATGGTTGATTTGACCACGGATTATTTGGGACTTAAATTAAAAAATCCCATAATTGTGGGCTCAAGCGGATTGACTCGTTCGCTCGAGGGGATTGCTCGCTGTGCCGAGGCTGGAGCTGGTGCGGTGGTTTTGAAATCACTCTTTGAAGAGCAGTTCAAGCTGAATGACCGGAGCGAAGGTACCGGCCTTTACCCGGAAATAATGGATTATTTTCAGAGTGGAGCACTTCTGGATTATGCTCCCCGAAAAGTAGTTGAGATAATCAAAGAGGCCAAAAAGCAATTTGATTTGCCGGTGATTGCTAGTATTAATTGTCAAAGTCAAAGACACTGGATAAGGTTTGCTCAACAATTGGAGGATGCCGGTGGTGATGCTTTAGAGTTGAACATTTATACTTTACCTATAGACCCGGATAAATCCGGGGAGGAATATGAACGGAGTTATCTGGATATCGTTGAAAGTGTGCGGAAGGCCACTAATCTTCCTTTAGCCGTGAAAATTTTCCATCAAATAACCGCTTTACCCAATTTTGTGCGGCGCTTGAGTGAAGCTGGTGCTCAGGCTGTAGTTCTTTTTAATTGGTTTCTGGAACCAGATTTTGACTTGCGAACTATGTCTTCTCTTCAGCAGAAAGGACAGGCAAATTTCCATCTTGTCTTGCGGTGGATTTGTTTGTTAGCTCAAAGGGTGGGTTGTCAATTAGTGGCTTCAGGAGGAGTCCGGAGTGGCCGAGATATAGTCAAGTTGATCTTAGCCGGAGCTTCGGCTGTTCAGGTTTGCACTCTTTTCTATCAGCGAGGTTTGGGAGTCATCAAAGACTTACTAGAGGAAACGACGGCTTGGTTTAACGAGCATGGTTTTAAAAATTTATCAGAATGTCAAGGTAAGCTTTCTTTTAAAGAGGAAGCTTTAAGGGTCAAAGGAAGCGGGAAAGCTGAAGTATTTTTAAGAAGTCAATATATCCGCCTTTACACCGACTAAATCGGTTCGTATTTTTCCCAGAGGAGAAGATATATCTTCTTTTAAAAAAAGAGTCGCTTACCTATGAAAAAGTAACTCAGGTGGAGAGGAAAGCACAATCTATTTTGAGCAAAGGAGTGGTCAATGCATTGGTTAAGAAAATATTTAATTTTGGTTTTAAGCGGGTTAATCCTGGTCAGTAGTCACCTTTTTGGCCAGAAGGAGAGAACACAGTCTGTTTTTCCCGCATTTTTTGAAGAAATATATCGTCTTCCTTGTCCTTCTGGCTATGAAGAGGCAATGGTCAAGCAAATCCAGTCTATTTTAGGGAAGACAGGGCGGTTTTTCCGGGATAATCTGGGGAGTCTTTATTTTTCCTCTAGTCAAAGTTCATCTCAATTGGCGATAATTTCTCCTTTAGATGAAGCTGGTTATGTAATCAGTGGTGGGGAAAGGAATGGCTATTTGAGGGTCGATCGAGTCACGCCTGCTCCTCATCCCTTCTGGGATACCTTTCCTGCCGGTCATCCGGTGGAAATTTTAACTTCTCAAGGAGTGGTGGAAGGGGTCTGGACAGTTCCCTCTCTTCATATTTTTCCCCGGGACAGAAGAAGCGAGTTAAATCGTCCTTTTTCCCTAGAAAAAGCCTATATTGATGTTGGAGCGCAATCCCTTGAAGAGATTAAAGCCAAAGGGATTCAGTGGCTAGATCCTGTAGTCCTGAAGCATCAACTGGTGAAATTGGCTGGAGGACAGTTGGCTGGTCCTTATTTAGGTGGAAAGGCTTGTGTGGCGAGTGTGTTAGCTGTGGCTAAGGAGGATGTTTCTTCTTCCCAGAGGCCTCAGACAGAGGTCATTTATGCTTGGCTAGCTCAAAGCAAATTTTTCTCCCGAAGCTTCCGTCAACGGACTTCTTTAGGGGCCATCCAGGCGGCCAGAGTTCTTTCTTCTCCCCAGGTGATTATAGTTTGGCCTCTTCCGGAGGGGGACCCACAGCTGCCCTCAATAGAACTAAATCATGGTCCAGTTTTGTGGTCATCATCAACTCAACTTAAATCTGAAATTGAAGAAGTGGCCCGCTCAAAGAATATCAGTTGGCAAAATTTAAGTGATTTTTCTTCTGCTTTCTTGTGGCCCTTTCAACAAAGTGGCTGTGAGGTCGCTGTATTAGGGTTGCCCGTTCGTTTCCTCGATACGCCCAGCGAAGTTATTGTCCCAAGAGATTGGCAGGCCTTGACAGTGCTTCTCCAAGGTTTAATCCATTCAGGAGGCCGGCCATGACCGTGAAAAAAATATTGATTTTTTTAGTAGGCCTGGGTTGGTTATTTATGGCTTGTTCTTCCACCTCCAAAAGGCCCCAAGAGGCCTGGAATTTCCTTCAGGAATTGTTGCTTCTTCATGGAGTTTCAGGTTATGAGGGAGAAGTGGCTGATTATATCCAAGCTAAATTGCCAGCGGGACTCCCGCTCCAAAGAGATGAGATGGATAACCTCTGGTTTACCGTTGGTCAAGGAAAACCACATCTTTTGTTTGTGGCCCACACAGATGAGTTAGGTTTGGTGGTTACTCAGATTACGGAAAAAGGCCGACTTAAGGTTCAAGGTCGGGGTGGCTTTTTCAGCTTTATGTATGAAGGTTATCCAGTAGTGATTAAAACTGAAAAGGGCCTGCTGGAAGGAGTAGTCGAGCCTCGCTCTGACTATCGACGATTTCCCCCAGAAGAGAAAAAATTTGGTCTAAGTGATTTTGAAATATATCTAGGTGTAGAAACCAGGCAGGAGGCCGAAGCTTTAGGAGTTAAAATCGGTGACTCCATTACTATTCGTAAAGAGGTGGTTAAGATTGGGGATGAGTTAATCTATGCCCGGGCCGTAGATGACCGAGCTGGCTGTGCCGCTCTGTTAGCCGCCGCCTGGCAAATTGAGTGGCCTTTAATTGAAGGGAAAACTATTACTTTTGCCTGGGATGTCCAGGAAGAAATTGGTCTCCGAGGGGCCACCCGCTTAGCGGAAAAGATAAGGCCGGATTATGTTTTTCCGGTGGATACCTTTGTCTCTTCGGCGGGGCCTCTTGATAATCATCGTTTTGGCTGTCTGCCCTTAGGTCAGGGGGCAGTTATCCGGGCTATTGATAGTAGCACGATTTCTCCTCATCAAGCCTGGCCAAAGGTAGTGCAAATCGCCGCCAAAAAAGGTCTGCCTCTCCAATGGGGTAACACTCGGGGTGGAAATGACGGTTCGGCCTTTATGCTGCAGGGGGCAGTCAACATTCCTCTTTCCTGGCCAGGACTTTATTCCCATTCATTTATTGAAAAAATACATCGTTTTGACCTGGAAACTTTGACTAATTTAATTATAGCTCTAGTGGAAGAATTTTAAGAAGAGATAAGAGGTGAGGGGAGAAGCAATCTTCTCCCCTCTTAAAGAGCTAAAAATCTAATTTTAATCTACTTCCGGATAAAGCAGAGCATTGAACAGAAATTTATAAGTTCCGTGGGTTTGAGCTCGATGTTGACAGCGAAAACCGATGAGAACGATGTGGCCTTTCTGGTATTTCAGATCGACGACAGCCGCTTTCCGGGCGATATATTTTTCACCCAGAAGCCAACCGCTGAGGAGGATATCTTCTTTGGGGTAGGCAGCCACAATAGTCCGATCCCATTCCCCGGAAGGAATACTAGTGCGCAAACCTAGGCTGCGGGAGAACATAGCGGCTGCTTCTTCTGGCAATCCGTAACCTAAGGGATGGGTGTTTTTGACTTTGATTCGCAGGAGAGAAGTCGGACAGAAGAATTTATTCCGGTCAACTCTCTGTAAGGCATCGCTTACGGGAGCCTTGAATTCTTTAAAGACCAAACCACAGGCATCATTGAGAGTGACCAGGATGCCTCCTTTAGCCACAAAATCTTTGAGGGCTTCTACTCCTTCTTTGCCAATCCCACCCCGATATTCAGGTGGCATTTCCGTGAAGTACCGAGCATAAGGAGAACTGGAAGAAGGCTTGCCTAACTTGATAATATCGGCATTTTCTGAAGCAAAGACGATGACGTCAAATTTTTTCCGCAGGTCAATCTTTTTTCCTTTCGGGCCTTTAAAGTCTTTATTGTGCAAGGTGGTGTAAGGAATATTGAAGTCATCGAAAACATATCTGGTCCAACCTTCGTCCATGTTAGCCCGCCAGGATTGATAAAGAGCTACCCGGAATTTTTTAAGAGGAGCTTTGGGAATATCGGCGATATCTTTTAAGCCAATTGGTTTGACCCGCCACTTTTTCAAGAGAGGTTGGATGATTTTCTGGACCTCTGTCGTATTTTTCACTAGGAAAGTTCCGGCGGTCAATTCTTGACCGGAGTCGTCCTTGAAGGCTTGAGTGGCTCGATAAACATTAACTTGTCCCTTAAGCAAAGCAAAGGCAAAGGGGAAGGAATTATTATAGCGGGCATCGAAAGCCAGATAAGGAGAGGTAGGAATTTCTGGGGTAGTAGGAAAAGGGATTTTCTCTAGTTTAACCAAATCCGCGGTGAAGGGGTGGTTAATTTGTTCGCAGGTCACTCCCATCTGGATGGGGAGAGTCCAGCCGGCATTATCATAGGGAGGAACAGGGGGACCGCCAGGGTATTGCCTGATGTCAGGATATTTTTGTTTTTCTAGCAGGGCTTGGGCATAAGGACGATAAGGTTGAGCCATCAGGACCACAAAGGAACCAGCTGGGTAGAGTTTGCCATCGACCATGAAATCTTTGGTGGCCTGATGAATCTCCACTCCGCCGAATTGGAGAATATCTAACATCCGTAAAGCAGTCAGATAATCATGCTGGTCTTTGGGAATGATAAAAGCATAGGGTTCGCCTTTAGCCGGCGGCTGACAGAAATCCCGGTTCATTTGGTAGAAGTTGTAGAGGAGGTCTTCTTTGTGGAGATAAGCGGTTTTGACCAGGCTATTGGTCAGGGCTAGTTCATATTCCACGATATCTCTCAGTCGCCACCAACCACCAGGCCAGGGGTCAGGAAACTGCATTCTTTTTTCAATGTAAGATTCGGGTAATTCGTTGGGCTCAATATAAATTGGAGTGGCAATCTTGACCGAAGCCATTTCACTTAGAAGGCCGATACAGTTATGGAGCCAAGAAGTATCGTCGCAGGCACCGATCCACCAACCCGTAAAACTGCGGCCGTGGACTACACCTTTAAAACCTTCTTTCTGCAGGTCGTAAGCCATGTTCATGCCGCAAAGGGCTACGCCCCGCCACAAGAGAGGGTGAACATTGGGTAAGGGTGGGTCCATAAAGGGCGGAATAAAAAGGCGGGCGCCGGTCGAGCCCATCTGATGTTCATCGATATGAATCTGGGGAATCCAGTCATGGTAGAGGACTTTGGTCACGGCTCTGGTTTCTACCAGATTGAACATGAACCAGTCACGGTTATCGTCATGGCCGGCATAGGGATGATAGAGCCAGGGCATGCGGCCGCCCTCGTATTTGGTGCCGACGTATTTCCGATACCATTCCACCACCATCTGTTCACCGTCAGGATTGGTGGAGGGTACCAAGAGAACAATGACATCTTTGAGAATTTTGTCAGCCTCAAAGGGAGTTCGGCCGGTCACCAGATTATAGGCGAACTCCATTGACATCTGGGCGGAGCCGATTTCGGTGGAGTGGATATTACAAGTAATCATAACAATGACTTTACCTTCCCGGGCCAGTTGACGGGCTTCTTCCTCAGAAAGACCACGGGCGTCGCGGAGACGGCGGGCGATCGTCTTATACTTGTCCAGCTGAGCCATATTCTCTTCACTGGTGATGATGGCCATAATTATGGGTTTGCCCAGGGTAGAGCGGCCGATTTCAACGACTTTGATCTTCGGTGATTCCTGGTCGAGCTTCTTAAAATAAGCAGTAATCTGGTTGTAATCAGCTAGTTTCCGGTCAGCCCCCACTTTATGCCCTAGGAAGCTTTCGGGAGAAGTTTGAGCCAGCGTGAGGAGGGGTAGAAGAAGGAGAAGACTGAGTCCTAAAGTGATTAATTTTTTTAACTTCATATAACCCTCCTTGTAAAATATCAGATTTTAATTTCTATCACTCCGCCCTGGTTGTGTCAAGAAGATTTGGAATTATTAAATAAGGACCCGTTGCTGGTAATGAACGATTCTGCTATTATTAGGCCAGGAGGTGAGATGATGTTTTTCTGGGATTATACCTTCTTCTTGTTGATTCCTCCCTTGATTCTGGCTCTCTATGCCCAGCAAAAAGTCAAATCCACCTTCCAACGCTTCAGTCGAGTCATGGCCAGTTCGCGTCGGTCAGCGGCCGAAGTAGCCCGCAGCATTTTAGATGAAGCCGGCGTAGGTGAGGTGAGAGTAGAGAAAGTCCCTGGTCATTTAACCGATCATTATGATCCCAGAAAAAAAGTTTTACGCCTCTCCGAGAGCGTCTATTCTTCATCTTCTTTGGCGGCCTTGGGAGTGGCCGCCCATGAAGCCGGCCACGCCATTCAGCATCACCAGGGATACGCTCCTCTGTATCTGCGTAACGCCATTTATCCTGTGGCCAACCTAGGTTCCAGTCTGGCTTTTCCTTTGTTTTTCATTGGCTTTCTCTTCAGCAGTCAGGGCCCGAGTATTCTTATGGACCTGGGTATTCTTCTTTTCACCGGCGCAGTGGCTTTCAGTGTCATCACTTTACCTGTGGAATTTAATGCTTCTAATCGAGCGCTGAAGATTCTTCATCAGGGTGGTTATCTGCGGGACAAAGAACTGCAAGGGGCAAAACAAGTTTTAAAGGCGGCTGCTCTAACCTATGTCGCCGCCACGGCCATGGCTATTATGCAACTGGTTCGACTGCTGCTTCTGCGCGAATCGCGGCGCTAAGTCATTGACAAATTCCACTGGAGCCAGTAGGATGACCCACAAAGAATGAGGTGAACTTTGAAAGTAAGCAAATTATTGACTTTAGGGTTAATCAGTTTCTGGCTTTGGGGTTGGGTTAGTCGCTTACCGATGAGAGCCCAAGAAAAAGAACCTCAAGTACCACCGGCAATCAAAGTGCCGGTAGAAAAGACACCCCCCTGGTGGCAGAAATTCGAAGTGGAGATTCACTATGGGCAATGGACCTTAGATCCGATTAAAGGACTTTTTGAAGAAGATTTAAAGAAAGATTTAGGCAAAGAAATTCGTAAAGAAGTCACTAATCAGCTCCGTGAGTCTCATCCCTCTCTGCAGCAGACGGATTACACCCAGACTCTGGTATTTGATTCGGGTGGTTCTAATTTCGGCCTGGAAGTACGTTATTATCCTCACGGTCAAGAAGGTGGTTTCAGCTTTGGTTTTTCCATCGAAAAAACGACTATTAGACTCTCGGTGGATGGTGACGTCAAACAGAATTTTAACGATGGGACTCATGCTCAGGTGGATGCGTATGGTTCCCTGGAGATCTCCCCTTGGACGACCAATATCAGTCTGCGTTGGGATTTGCGGCCGGGATGGCGCATTACCCCTTACGCTGTGCTAGGCTTCGGTTTAGGGACTTTAACCGGCGAAATGAGTTATGAATACTCTGGCCGCTATCGCTGGGGAGGGCCAGATGAGACTGTGGAAGACTCGGAAACCAAGACGTTAAAAGAGGCCGAAGAAGAGGTTGATTTTAATATCCCCAACATATTTTTTCTGCTCCAAACTCACCTTGGAGTCAGAGTGAAAATAATAGAACATCTTCACTTGCGAGTCGAAGTCGGTCTTTGGGATGGGCTGCTCTTCCGAGGTGGGCTGGCTTATCGATTTTAATAAGAAAAGCTTATATAATAATTAATTAGCCGAGTTTATAGAGAGAAAAGAGTTAAAATTAAGTGGGACCGTGCTAGATGGGGAGTTAGCGGTGCCCTGTAACCCACAACCCGCTCTAGTGGGGTCGAAGTCCCATCCGAGGCCAGTCCTTGTCTGGACTGTGTTCGGGAAAGTGGCGATGAGGGTAGGGCCCTGCGCAAGGGAGTGCCTGTGAACCCCGTCAGGACCGGGAGGTAGCAGCGGTAGCAGGATTACTTCCTGTGCTGCAGATCAGCCTTGCCTGAGCTGGCTGCCCGAATAACGCAGGTAAGGGGTGGTCGAAGATGGGTGCACGGTCCCTGATTGTAATTGAATTTCGTGCTTAGGGAAGCGTTGAGATATTGGGGGAGCAGGCCTCAGCATCTTTATTATTAATTGTTTAAGCTCTTATCTTACCCCAAAAAAACCTTAGAGCCGAATTTTGCCTCCATTTTTTGACTCATGAGACTAACGAGTCCCTAGCGATGTTCATTCTTCATGGTGTCAGACACCTTAATATTGGTGTCAGACACGTTAGTATTGGTGTCAGACACCTTGTTATTATGCGACATCATAAGTATTCCAGGGTGTCTGACACCCTGGGTATTTATCCCCTGAGTATTCACGATTTTTAGATTAATGTTTAGGTATTCATTAGGACCGTCGTGAACCCGTTTTTTCAAGTTTAAAGAAAGATTTATTAAGATTAATCAAAGTTCAAATTTATCAATTTATCTGTCATCTATTTGTTCCCATAAGCATGAATTGAAAGGTAGATGATCAGAGGTTTTGAAGACGTCTACTAAACTCGATTTTTGGGGCCGTATATCGTGGGCAAGGCCTATTTTTAGGATTGATAGCCTGTTAACTGGTTGATGATAAAACAATAGCTGAGTCCAGACGTCCGAAAGAAAAAACAGAAAAGACAAGAAGGAACCAAAGACACCAATAAAGCCTATCTAGGAAAAAGTCTTAAAGAAAGAGTGACTAAGCTAGAATCTTCTGGGCGGACTGAAATAGGTCTTGAACCGGGAGTTGATAAGGGCAGTTTTCTTCACATTGGCGACAACTTAAACATTCTTTAAGCGCTGGTTTGAGACGAGCGTAAGCTTCTTTGGCTAGAGAATATTTCTGCTGAATTTCAAAATAGTAAAGATAACGCAATATGGTTGGCAACGGTATAGATTGAGGGCAGACTTTTTGGCAAGTGCCGCACATTCGACAGGTGAGGTGACTGGTTTGAGCCACCAGGCGATAAAGGTTTTTTCTTTCTGCTCGGCTCAGGTGCTCTCCCACCACGGCCAGGTCTTCTTCCATCTGTTGATAAGTTAACATCTCAGTAACCACTGTCGAGATATAAGGATTGGCCAGCACCCATTTCAACATGGCTTGATAGATGGAGGAGGATTTCGTCTGAAATTGACTTAAGTCCTGGTGCCGGCCACCCACTTTAAGGGCTTTCATAGCCACTAGACCAATGCCCTGGCCAGCAGCCCGGCGGAAAAGGGGTTTTAAACCCGATGTTCCTAGATATTCAGGGTAAGTTCGAATCGGCTTTTCGCCTTTTTTGAGGTCATAAACATTGTAGCCGATTTGAATGACATCATAGAGATTACCTTCAATGGCGGCGGCCATTACTTCCAGGTGGTTCTGGTGGCAGGAAAAACCTTGATAACGATATTTGCCGGCTTTTTTTAAGCGGGCTAAAGCCTCGAGTACCCGCTCGTCGGTCAATTCAGCCGGATGGTTGACTCCATGAATCATGAGCACGTCAATGTAATCAGATTGCAAGCGGCGGAGGCTTCCTTCCACAGTTCTGATGATAGAAGAGACGGTATCCGCCGGCCGCAGGTGGAATTTGGTGGCCACATAGATTTTGTCTCGACCGACTTCCCGACAGAGGCGGCCAATCATTCGTTCCGCATTGCCCCCCTGATAGGTGTGAGAGGAGTCGATATAATTGACGCCCCGGTCAATTATTTCCCGGAAGAGTCCCCATTCGGGCAGAGGGCTGCTGCCCAGGGAAATTTCTGAAACATAAAAGCCTGTCCGACCCAACTGGCGATAAATCATCTCGCCTTTTTTCTTAACTTTAACCGGGGCTGAAACAGAGGACAGGCTGCTTCGAAGCCAAAGAGGCCAAGAAGCCCCCAGATAAAGTGAAGTTTGTAGGAACCAACGCCGCTGGCTCATGTTATGGCTTTTTCTAGTCAAGCAAACCGAGTTCCTTAAGGGCTTGGTTTATTTTAGCTTGACCTTCGGTCGACACAGACAGAAGAGGTGAACGGGTTGGCCCCCCGTAAAGTCCGCGCTGGTCAAGTGCATACTTAATGCCGGGGATACCATATTCTTGAGTCAAGTAAGAGTTTAGAGGAGCCAACTGCAACTGAAGGCGTTGGGCTTCGGTGTGTTTATTTTCTTGGACCAACTGAAATAATCGGCAACAGGGTTCGGGCGCCACAGCTGCTAGAGCCAGAATACCGCCTGAAGCTCCCAGAGTCAGACCGGAATACATCAGGCCTCCTGCCCCAAGAAGAAAACTGAAATCGCTTGGCAGATGGGGTATAGCCTTCACCAGAAAGTTTAGATTGCCCGAACTATCTTTAATGCCGACGATATTAGGGTGTTCAGCCAGTTGAAACAGGGTCTCGAGGTCAAAGCTAATGCCTGTATTTTGAGGAATGTTATAAAGGATGATTGGCTTATTGGCCGCATCCGCTAACCGGAGGTAATGTTCTTTTAAGGCAGTGGGAGTGAGAAGATTTTTGTAATAACTAGGAGTTCGGACCAGAACAGCAGACACTGGAAATTGGGCAACTTGGTTAGTGAATTCAATAGTCAGGCGGGTGCTTTCTCGGGCAGTTCCGACGATAATTTTCTTACCCCTATCGGTCACTTTGACTGCTTCTTCCACCAATTGAAGAGAATCCCGGTCATTGAGGAGAATAGCCTCGCCGGTGGAACCAAGGACAACATATCCGTCTAGAGAAGTTTTGTTATACCAGTTGAGGTTTTGGCGGAAGGCGGTCAAAGATATATCCTCTCCTATTAAAGGAGTGGTCAAGGCGGCAAAAATACCTTTAAATAGTGGTTGGGACATAATTACTCTCCTTTTTTTAATTCAATCTCTCGTAATTCTTTCTCGGTTAAACCAAAGTAATGGCCGAGTTCATGCAGCAAGACCTCTTTAACTTTGGTTTTAATGGCGGCCGGAGTAGGGCAGAGTTTTTCAATGGGCTCTTGAAAGATAAAGATAACATCAGGGGGCAGGTTACCATAATAGGCCCCTCTATTTTTCAAGGGTACACCATGATAAAGCCCTAACAAGAGATGATTATTCCCCACCGGAAATCCTAAGTCAGCTGAGGGGCGGTCTTCCACGATAATGGCTACATTGGCGATTAAATCTTTAAATTTTTGCGGAATTTCTTGAAAGGCTGCCTGAACAAGACGGATGAATTTTTCTCTCTCCATGATTGGCCAAGGTTAACGTTCAAACCCCTGACGGGCGGGGACTTTCTGTTGATAGTAATGTTTTATTTCTTTCATTTCGGTCACCAGATCGGCCCGCTCACAGACTGATTCCGGGGCGTAACGGCCGGTTAGGATAATCTCCACTCCGTTGGGTTTAGCCTCTAGGAATTGGAGGAGTTCCTCTTCTGTGATGAGCTGAAAATATAGAGCCACGTTAATTTCGTCGAGAACGATGAGCTCGTATTGCCCAGAAAGCATAGCTTTTCGGCATTTAGCCAAGCCTTCTTTGGCCCGGCGGATATCTTCTTGGTCAGGGTTGCGAGTCACATGGATGAAGCCTCGTCGGCCGAATTGTTCCAGAGTAATGTAGTCTTTAAGTTTTTCTAGACTATGGAGCTCACCGTAGTCCTGGCCTTTGAGAAATTGGCCAAAGTAAGTTTTATAGCCGTGGCCGGCGGCCCGTAAAGCTAAACCCAAAGCCGCGGTAGTTTTGCCCTTGCCGTTACCCGTATAGACCTGAATATAGCCTTTATCTTTGAGACTCATGATTAACCATCTCCGCCGTAAACTATAGGCAAAGCTAAGCTAAGAGTCAACTATTGGAGAGGTCAGGCCCTCCCTTTTACTTTTATTTAAGATACGCTTCCCTAAATCAGGTCAGAATATTTTGAGGTTGGTCTTTACGGTTCATAAATTATTCAACCCTGACTCAGAACCGTCTGCAATGCGGTCAGATCCGCACCTTTCACCTTTATTCTATTTAAGACGATAAAAAGCCTCTCCTTTATCTTGTCAAAATTTAAGCCTTCTTGGGGTCTTCTATCTGAAATAATTTTTCCTATCCTTTTTGCCTTTCGCGGCTATTTTGGCTTTTTGAATATATAAATAATGTAAAAGCTTAATATTATTATATTTATATTTTTGTTTATTTTAAGCATTTATTAAAGAAAAAACTAACTTGGGGGGGAAAGAGGGTTAAAGGTTAAAACTAGTCCTCACAATTAACCAAGTCTTACTCTGAAACTGAATAAATCCTGGGTAATTCATAGAAAGAGATCTTTTCCTTCATAACGTATTGATATATAATACGTTAGAAAAAAAGAAAGAGGGAACAGCCAAAAAAATTTTGACCAATCACCTGCTAAGATTTTTGGCTGTTCTTGGATCAAATTTTTTTAATTAATAGATCAGGTAAATATGTCAAATCAGGTGGGAAAAGTTGGTCCCGTTAGATAGAATTCCTCCTTTTCTTTCATGGCTCATCGCAAAAAT